>OBAI01000052.1_pt1 | contig 144075 bp, 149 predicted proteins | sample 1517461 | NCBI WGS metagenome assembly OBAI01 (sample SAMN04571696, study PRJEB22368) | human gut metagenome | biome: human gut; material: stool | host: Homo sapiens | place: Luxembourg | collected 2012-06-29
GTTGGTAGCATAACTACGTGCGTAGCACCTTGACGGATTTTGACTTCGTATGGTATAATAGAGTTATCGGTTAAGGTTCAAGCTCGGGAACAACAAAAGTTCCTAAAAGGGTTTCCTTTTTGATAGTAAAGCTGTTTGCCGATTTTGGTGCAATATATTTATGCACTTTTTTTGCCCATAACATGGATATGCAGATGGAAAACTTCCTGTCCTGCTTCTTTTCCTGTGTTAATTTGGGTTTTATAAGATTTTAAGCCGGCTTTTTTTGCAGCATCTTTTACTGTTTGTAAAAGTTCTGCCATTAATTCTTTATCTTCAAGTTCATTTAAGGAGGCGATATGCTTTTTAGGACATACTAACATGTGAACAGGTGCCTTTGGGTGTATATCATTGAAAACAACCGTATTTTCAGTTTCATATACAAATTCTGTTCCAAAATCACCGTTTATTATTTTACAAAAAATACAATCTTCGCTCATTTTTTTCTCCTTTTTCAAATTAATAAACACATAAAATTATCTTAGTTTTTTTGCTAAAGATAAGCCTGCAGGCAGTGGCAAAACAACATTTTCATAATTAGGATTAGCATTTATATCATCTATAAATGTCTGAACCTTTGTGGCATGCGAAATTACGTTGTCGCATGCTATGTAACCACCAACATTCAAGTGTGGTTCAATTAGGTGGAAAAATTTGATGTATTGGGCTTTATTTGCATCAACAAACGCAAAATCAATTCTAAAGTCTTCCGGTAAATATTCCAGAATTGTTGCAGCATCACCCTTTCGAGTATCAATAATGTCTGCAACTCCACATTTTTGGAAGTTTTCTTTTGCAATATCAAGTCTTTTGTCATAAAACTCAATAGTGGTAAGTTTTCCACCTGTTTTTTTCAAAGCCTTGCCAATCCAAATTCCGGAATAACCATTTGATGTTCCAACTTCAACTACACTTTTAGCTTTTGAATCGACTATTAAATTATACAAAAATTCGGCAGTTAGACGAGAAATGTTCCAAAACTGCTTTTGTGTCTTTTCAAGTTCTTTTAAAACCTCTTGTGTTGTTGTGTCAAATGTATCAATCATCATTTTATTGTTTTCACCTTATTTGTAATTACTATTGTTCGAACAGGAACATCTAAAGGACTTGTTTTCACAATATCTTTGCTTGTTGTATCAATTACCGAATAAAGACCTGAACGAGCATTTGTAATCATTATCATATCTGTATTTTCAATTGGAGAAATATTTGTTGCGAATGCATTTGTATTCAAGAAAAACTTATCTGTGATAACATCATCTTGCGTGTTTAGAACTTCAATCAAGTTTTCTGCAGCACCCAAGATATACAATTCACCATTGTGAACGTACATATCCACGGGTTTTTCGCAAACTTCCAACTCTGACATCAAACCCATCGTTTCGTAATCAACAATTGCTAATCTGTTCTGAGTTCGGCTGATAATGTAAATTTTGCCATTCACATAGGCAATTTTTGAAATATTAGGAAAACTTCCGATATTTTTTAGCAAATAATTGTTATCAAGTTCAATTGCCCAAATATCGTTTTTGTTTCTATCAACATAGAACATCTTTGTTCCATCTTCAGAAAGTGTTAATTTTTCGCACATGCCGTTGATTTTTAATTGTTTTTTCAAGGTCATTGTTTCAAGATTTAGAATATAAATACTTGAATTTGAACCGGCCGAAACATACGCAATCTTATTGTTGTTATCAATAATAATTTGCTCCGGAACGACGTCAAAATGAACTTCTTTGATAACTTTTTCATCTTTTAAAGAAATAACGTTCAAGGTTTTGGAGTCAAAATAAGTGACAAGTAAAAACTCACCATTATAACACTTCATATCATTGATAATTCCATCTTGTTCAAGTGTATATTCCGGAGTTTTGGAATTTGAACTTATTACTTGAATATTTTTATTTCTTCCAGATGCAATGTAGAAAGTTTTGTTATTCAACTGTTCAACAGGTGTAACCGCATTTCTCTTTGTTTTGTTTTTAGGATTATTAATTCTCAAACCTGTATCTTGGGTTGTTGAAACATCAATATCACCGATAATACCTTTCAAGGTTTCCGGAATAACAAGACCTTTTGGAAGTAAAATATCTTGAGGCAAAAGTCCTGATTGAATTTCATCAGGCGGGTTTAACATATTGATTACAGTCTTTTTACCGTTCGTATTTATAACTTTTAAAAGCGAATAATTGTTATTAAAAATCACCATATCCGGTTTTTGTTTAAGTGTTTCATTTGACGGATAAGTTGTTTTTATTCCAACTTTGTCAACATTTTGAACTTTAGCAGGAAAAATCGGCAAATACATTGTATTATCAGGAAGAATTACCACTCCGTCAAATCTAAAATTTGTATTTGGAAAAGATTTATTCACAAAGTCCTGAATGCCAACCGGAACTTGTTCAGCCAAAGCAATTCCACCGGAAAACATACATAACATTAAAGTTAACAACAATTTGCGCATATTATTTAAAAACTCCTTTAACTTTTGACATAATTGATTTTTGAGGTTTTTTACCGGTTTGAATTTCGTACAATTTTTGGTAAAGAACTTTTTCCTCTTCATTCAATTTTGTTGGAACTTTAATTTTCAAAACTACAATATGGTCACCGCGCTGAGATGGTCTTGTAATAATTGGAATTCCTGCTCCTTTAATTTTTAGAAGATGTCCATGTTGAGAACCGGCAGGGATTTGAATCTCTTTTTCACCGTCAAGAGTTTTGATTGAAATAATATCACCAACTACAGCTTGAGCAGGGGAAATTTCAAGTTCCGTAAATACATTAATCCCATCACGTTTGTAATAATTTGATGGTTCAACGTGAATTACTACAAACAAATCGCCATTTGGTCCGCCATTAATTCCGCAATCCCCCTCTTTAGAAACACGGATTTTTGACATATTGTCAACACCGGCCGGAATTTTAATTTCAACTTTCTTTTCCTTATTTACTTGACCATGTCCTTTACAAGTTTTGCAAGGTTTGTCAATAACTTGACCTTTACCCTTACAATGCGGACAAGTAGTAATTTGAGCAAAATTACCGAGTGGTGTTCTTGTCACGGTTTTAACCTGTCCGGAACCATTACATTGAGGGCAAGTTTTCTTTTGAGTACCGGCTTCTGCACCTGTTCCGTGGCAATCAGGACAAGTTTCAAGATGGTCAAATTTTATTTCTTTGTTAATGCCAAAAGCAGCTTCTTCGAATTTCAATTTAACATCATATCTTAAATCATCACCTCGCTGAGGGGCATTCGGGTCAACCCCGCCACCGCCAAAGCCAAATCCACCAAAACCTCCAAAGAAGCTTTCGAAAATATCATTGATATCGCCAAAACCACCCGCGAAAGGTCCGTTGGTATCAAAACCCGCATTTTTCAAACCATCTTCACCATATCTGTCATAAGTTGCTCTTTTGTTATCATCAGATAGTGTTTCATAAGCTTTGCCAAGCTCTTTAAATCTTTCCTCAGCATCTGGAGCCTTGTTAACATCTGGGTGTAATTTTCTTGCTTTTTGTCTAAAAGCAACTTTTATTTCTTCTTTGGTCGCCTCTTTTGTAACGCCTAATATTTCGTAGTAATCTGCCATTTTCTCTTAATACTTCCTTTTAAATCCTCAAATCTGTAACTATTCGGCAGTTGCAACGTTTACAAGTGTAGGTCTTAGAACTTTATCACCTAATTTATACCCTTTTTGTAATTCATTGATTACAGTATGTTCCGGGTGTTCACTTGTTGGTGTTTGCATAACTGCTTCATGGAAATTAGGGTCAAATTCTTCTCCTACAGCTTTAATCTCTTCTAGTCCAAGTTTTGATAATGCTTCGTGAACTTGTTTATGTACAAGGTTAAAACTTTCTTTAACTTTTTCGCAATCTTCAACATTTTCCAATGCTTTTTGACCACGTTCAAAATTATCAAGAACTTCAATCATTTTTTTCAAAGCTGCTTCTGTTCCATATTTAATCAAATTTTCACGTTCTTGTTCTTGACGTTTTCTAAAGTTGTCAAAGTCAGCAGCTAAACGAACATACTGTTGATTTAATTTATCGTAATCTGCTTTCAATTTTGAATATTCTTCATTTTTTGACTCATCTTTTTTATCAGAAGTATCTTTTGTTTCTTCTTCTGTTTTAGCTTCAGTTTCAGAAGTTTCTACATTATTTTCTTCTTTGTTTTCATCTTTGATTACATCGTCATTACTAAACGGATTTGAATTTTTATGTGTCATAATTTTTCCCTTCACAACATTATTATATATCTTTATTATAAAGTATCAAACTAAATTCACAAGGGAAATTTATTTTTTTTTAATATTTGAGGTGAAAAAGAAGCAGTTATGATTTAACTGCTTCTTTTCTTGAATATGTAATAAATTTCAAATTGTTATTAGACCATAGCCATTTCCTTAGAGAAAGGGTTGGAGGAGGAACACACCTGTCTATCGCCCAAGATTTCAGATTTAATTTTTGCTAAATCTTCTTGCATTAATCTTCTTGGTGACCCTTCTTCCATTGAGTGGTTTCTTAACAAGTATGATGGGTGGAAAATAGCCATAGCTTTGTATGTTTTCCCATTAATTGTTACGTCAAACCAGTTTCCTCTAACTTTTGAAATTTGAACTTTTTTATCTTTCCAGAATGATTTTAAAGCTGTTGCACCGCAGAAAATAATTGCTTGCGGATTCATAATATCAATTTGCGCAGTTAAAAATCTTTCACAAAGAGCTTTTTCAACATCAGTCGGAACCCTGTTTTCCGGCGGTCTGCATTTTACGGTGTTAATGATATACAAATCTTCTTCTCTTGAAATTCCTGCTTCTTCTAAGAATTTGTTTAACAATTGACCTGCTCTGCCAACAAACGGTTTACCTGTTTCATCTTCATTTTCACCAGGAGCTTCACCAATCAAAACAATTCTTGCAGTTTCCGGATTTCCGTCAGAAAAAACTACATTCTTACGAGTTTTTGCTAATACACAATCTGTACAATTTTCGCACTTTGACTGAAGTATATCTAAACAGCCTTTTTTAATCATTTACTACTCTCTCCTCATTAAGTTATTTAGTTTCATTCAACTTTTTAAAATAACCAATATTGTATTTTTTACAATATCTTTTTAATTCTTTCATTATTATATCAGATAATAAAAATACTGCAATCAAATTTGGAACTGCAAGAAATAGAGTGAACGCATCGGATAAATTTACGACACTTTTCAAATTCATAGCAGAACCGATTACAATAAATAAACAGTAAATTATTTGGAATGTTCTTGTCGTAAATTTAGATTCGCCAAATAAAAATGTCCAGCTTTTTGTTCCGTAATAAGAACCGCAAAGCATTGTGGATAATACAAAGCAAGCAGCCATAAATGTTAGTAACACAGGGAAGAACGGACAAACAGTTGCAAATGCTTTTGAAGTTAATTCAATACCCTCAATGCCTGTAGTATTTAAGTATGCACCGGTTACAACAATAATAAATGCCGTAGCAGCACCAACAATAACAGTATCAACGAACGGTTGTAACATTGCGATAAAAGCTTGCGCTACAGGTTTACTTGTTCTAACCGCAGAAAAAGCAATTGGCGCAGTGCCTAAACCTGCTTCGTTTGCAAACATTGCTCGTCTGAATCCCCATAGCATACAACCCCAAATTCCGCCGGAAATCATAGCTTGCGGTTTGAATGCTTCTTTCAATATTAAACAAATTGTATGTGGAACATGGTGAATATTTAACAAACAAATTATAAAAGCTGAAAATACATACAATGTACACATTACAGGTGTAACTTTAGATGTAAACTTCCCGATAGCTTTAATTCCGCCAATTACAGTAACATAAGTAATCACTGCTACAATCAAACCGAAAATCCATCTTTCATTTGAAAATAACCCTGTAACATTTGAAATTTGAGTTGTAATCGCATTAATTTGAAATAAATTCCAACCGCCAATCATTGCAAACACGCAGCATACAGCATAAATCTTTGCAAGATATGGGGTGTAAGGTTTAATCCACTCAGCTCGCAAACCATTGATAATATAATACATTGGTCCTCCAGATGATGAGCCGTCTTTGTTAATTTGTCTGAATTTTATACCTAAAAGAACTTCCGCAAATTTTAATGCCATTGAAAAAACTCCGGCAATCATCATCCAAAAAATTACCCCTGGCCCCCCAACAGAAACCGCCAAAGCCGAACCTACAACATTTCCCATGCCGGCAGAAGCTGAAATAGTTGCAGTAAGAGCTTGAAAAGATGAAACTTCTCCGTGTTTTTTCTTTTTTAAAATATCATCATGTTTATATTTTTTAGTAATCAAATCAATAGCATGTTTAAAGCCCCAAAAACCGATAAATCTTGTTCTGATTGTAAAATACAATGCCGCAATCATTAATAACAAAATCAAAAATTCCACACGAATACCGTGAATAGTCACATGTGAAAAAATCAATCCTGAAATTTTATTCGCAACAGGCGATAAAATACTATCAATTCGGCTATCTAAATTCATAAATCAATTATACTACAAACATAGAGAGCATTTTAAATTATAAAAATCTTGCAGTTTTAGAGATTTTACAGTTGCGGAGTTCTGATGGTGTACCGCTAAAAATCACCTCTCCTCCGGCATTTCCACCCTCCGGTCCCATATCAATAATATAGTCTGCATTTTTTATAACATCTAAATCGTGTTCAATGACAACAACTGTAGCACCATTATCAATCAAAGTTTGAAAAACATTCAATAAAGTACGAACATCTAACGGGTGAAGTCCGATTGTAGGCTCATCAAACACAAAAACAGATTCTGATTGGGCTTTTCTCATTTCACTCGCAAGTTTTAACCTTTGAGCTTCTCCGCCCGACAAACTTGGAGTAGCTTCACCTAGTGTCAAGTAACCCAAACCTAAATCTTTCAAAACCTGCAATCTCTGTTGAACAGATTTTAAATCGTCACAAGCATCAATTGCAGTATTCACGTCCATTGACATAAGTTTTGCTAAAGAATTGCCTTTGTATTTTATATCCTCAACTATTTTTGAATATCTTGAACCTCCACACTCAGGACACGGAATTTCAACATCTGGTAAAAATTGAACATCTAGATTTATTACCCCTGTTCCATCGCATACCGAACATCTTAATTTGCCTGTATTATACGAAAAATCTCCGGCTTTATATTTATTTTCTTTTGATTGTGGAAGTTTTGCAAAAATCTTACGAAGTTCATCATGAATATTTGCATAAGTTGCCACAGTTGAACGAATATTTATCCCTATCGGAGTTGCGTCAATAAGTTTGACCTGCTTAATTCCGTCTGCTTCAATCTTTACAATATGTTCAGGCATTTTCTTTTTAGAAGTCAAAGAATCAAGTGCCGGAACAAGACTTTCTAAAACCATAGTTGTTTTACCTGAGCCGGAAACTCCGGTAACAACTGTTAATCTTCCTTTTGGAATGTCAATTTTTAGAGGTTTAACAGTATGGATAGAATTTGTTTCTAAGTGGATTTTACCATTTTTAAACATCATATCCGGAGAAATATTGTCACGAATTTTCACTTCTTCTTTATCAGACAAAAAACCCCCTATTATTGATTTTTTGTTATCTATAATTTCAGGAATTGTACCCTCTGCTACAACATAACCGCCATTTACACCTGCCTGAGGTCCCATTTCAATAATCCAATCGGAATCTTTCAAAATCTGTACATCATGGTCAACTAAAACCACAGAATTTCCGTCTTCAATCAAATCGTGCAAAACTCCACGAAGCCCGACAATATTTGATGGGTGTAAGCCGATTGACGGCTCATCAAGAACGTACAAAACCCCTGTTGTTCTGTTACGCACAGCTCTTGCAAGTTGCATTCGTTGTCTTTCTCCTGTTGATAATGTGGAAGATGCCCTATCAAGTGTTAAATACCCTAAACCCAAATCAATAAGCCTTTTTGCAACAGATTGGAAAGAGTCGCAAATACTTTCTGCCATTGGCACCATTTCTTTTGGTAAAGATTGAGGAACTTTTTTTACCCACTCAACAACATCTGATAGTGTCATTTCGCAAACTTTGTCAAGTGTAAGCCCCATTAGTTTTGGTGTTCTTGCTTTTTCAGATAATCTTGTTCCATGACAGTCAGGACAAATATCTTGTTTCAAGAACTTTTCAACACGTTTCATACTCTTTTCATCTTTGACTTTTGATAGAGCATTTTCAACAGTATAAACTGCATTATAATAAGTAAAATCAAGTTCTCCTGCTTGGTTTGTATTTTTTGCCTTATAGAAGATATGTTTCTTTTCAGCAGGTCCGTTGTAAACAATATCTTTTTCCTTATCGGTCAAATCTTTGAACGGAATATTTGTTCTGACTCCCATTTCTCGACAAACATCTGTCATAAGTGACCACATCAAAGTTCCCCAAGGTGCAACAGCACCCTCATCTATTGTCAAAGAATCATCAGGAACTAAAGTTGATTTATCCACTGTTCGAACAATTCCTGTTCCTCCACAAGTTTTGCAAGCTCCTTGACTATTAAAAGCCAATTCTTCTGCTGATGGTGCATAAAAATTCTCTCCGCACACCGGACAAACTAATTCTTGTTCCGCAGCTACAGCCAAACTCGGTTCTACATAATGACCATTCGGGCAACAATGACTTGCAAGTCTTGAAAACATCAATCTTAAACTGTTTAGAAGCTCTGTTCCTGTTCCAAATGTGCTCCTAACCCCTGGAATTGCCGGTCTTTGATGTAGCGCAAGTGCTGCCGGAACATACAGGATTTCATCAACCAAAGCTTTTTCAGCCTGAGTCATTCTTCGTCTTGTATAAGTTGAAAGTGCTTCTAAATATCTTCTTGATCCCTCAGAATACAAAACTCCAAGTGCCAGAGATGATTTACCTGAACCTGAAACTCCGGCAATTCCGACAATTTTATTCAATGGAATATCAACATTGATATTCTTTAAATTGTGAACTCTTGCCCCTCTAACTTTTATTTTACCAACCATAAATTACCCGTTCCTTATAAATATAAATTAACACAAAAAACAACAATACGTCATTTTATATCACCATTGACGACACCCTAAAAACATGTTAAAATAGGTGTATGGGATTGGTGAATATGAACTGGAATAATAAAAAATCTGCATTTACTCTATCAGAAATTATGGTAACACTTACATTGATTGGTTTCATTGCGACGATGACACTATCAACTATTGGGACTTCTATTCAACAGAGAGCAAGACTTGCTGAATTCAAAACAGCTTATTCTAAAATGGAATCAGCTCTACAAAGTATTAATGTTGATGATGGACAGATTTATAACTGCTATACAAAACCGTCTGAGACTGATGTTGATACTTATGGTTTGTCAATCGCAGATTTAAATAATTTGAATGCAACTTCCCAACAATGCGGAACTTTAGAAAATAAATTTGTTAGAGCAATGGGAGCAACAAGATTTTGCCAAACAAACCCAAGAAGTGAGGGTTGTATTCCGGATAATGACAATTATCCAAGCCCGCAGGAAGATTCTTGCTTTACAGACTTAACAAACGGTCATGCTTATGTTTTGGATAACAGTATGATTTTATTTACAGATGGAAATAATTCTTTAACACAATTTGCAATTGATGTTAATGGTCGTAAAGCCCCTAACAAATGGGGACAAGATGTTTTCACATTTGCAATAAAAGCAACAAATTCAAAAATTGTTAACGGAACTCAATACGTTACGGCAGTAAAAATTCTGCCACCGTCTGCTTGTCTTCCGGGGCACAACGAAAATACAAACAAAGGTTCTTCAAAATCTACAGAACAAATGATGAAAGAAGCTACTAATTATAGATAATTTATTGTAACAAACCACAAGTTTCGTTGTACATAACCATGTGAAAATCCGGACTGGTCATATTCGGGTTACGTTTCATAAATTTTTTTACGTCGAATTTTTCTAAAAATTTATCTAATTTTTTTAGAACTTTTTCGTTATTCTCATTTTCGGATTTTAATTTTTCAATATAAGACCTAGTCATAGAAAGAATTTCATCTTCTGTTAAAATAGGTAAACCTCCAATTTTAACTTCGTCTTTGTCATCACTTTCAAGATACTTTTTCTCTTCTCTTTGTTGTTGGTTTTGTTGATTTTGTCTTTTTTCCTGACCGGTAGAAACTGCAGAGTCAATTCTTTGCCCAAAAGGATTGTTTACAGAATTAAACATATGATGCTCCTTGCAAGTTTTTAAATTGCTATTTGTCATGTCGGCAAATTTATTCAGAACTTTAAATATCTAATCTAAATATAGTAGAGGTTTTCTATGCTAAAATATAATTAAAGGAGGCTTTTATATGTACACAATCAAAGAAGTTGCAAAAAAAATGGATATATCAGAACATACCCTTCGTTTTTGGGCAAAAAGCGGATTTTTCCCATTCATAAAAAGAAACAAAAATAATATCAGACTTTTTTCAGACAACGATTTAGATTGGGTTAGAATTGTAAAATGCTTAAGAGCGGTCGGAACTGAAAATAAAGCAATCAAAAGATACATTGATTTATGCATAAAAGGTGATTCTACAATTCCTGAAAGATACGAAATCATTCAAGCGACAAAACTAAAAGCCGAACAACAAATGCTTGAACTTCAACAACAAATGGATTTGCTAAATTATAAAGAAAAATACTATCAAAACCTTATCAAAAATAACTTGAAAGACGGTTGGAATCCGATGAACAACCATCAAGTTGAAACAGAAACAGTCTAGAATTTTTACTCTTTTTTAAGAAAAAACGCAAGTCCTAAAAGGTAAGAAGTTAATAATCCGATTGCAAGGATTATTCCCATTGAACTTATAAGTTTAAAGCTTGTAAATGCAAGCAAAGTAAATGATATAAATGTAGAAATGAACGAAATAAAGACTGCATCTTTTGATTCTTTTCCTCCATTTGCCATGAATATTGAATAATCCAAACTAAAACCAAGAATTAAAAAGATTGATAAAATATGAAAAATATCAATTTGTTGCCCGATTAAAGATGTAAATCCGATTGCAAAAATAGATGCTATTAGCGGTGCAGAGATTATTTTTACAGCCTTTAGCGGTTTATAACAAATTGAAAGTAAAATAAAATAAATTAAAAATATAAATGGTAAAATTTTCACGAATTTAATTCTGATAGATTTCATTATTTGAGAAATATTATCTGCTAATTTTATTTGATTTATATTTTTTCCTAGAGTTAAAGGCTTATATTTTCCAAAAACAATCATATAAGAAGTGTTTTTGTCTAACATAAAGTTTTTCAAAACATCATTATTATTTTTAGTAAAATCTTGAACATCATTTTTTAAGCTTGCTTTTTTTAGAGAATTTTTTGTACCCAAATCAAGGAAATTCGCATAATTATATAAATTATTTTGATATAAATCTTTAACCATTTGTCGATTTTCCATTTGTCGTTTTGCCGATGGTAAAAATTGAGCTAAAGAAAAATATAAAACTCCATCTTTATTGAGTTTATCGCCAATAAGTTCTTCTTGTTCAATAATTTTGTTTACAGAATTTCCTTTGATTGTAATAAACGTTATTTCAGGCATTTTGAAAACTTTATTATTCAATATTTCAGCCTGTAATAATTTTTTTTGTGGAATGTATAAAGTTCTGATATCATCACTTGTTTTTATTCGACAAAAACCAATTATTGAAACAATTACAATCACCAAAACCAAAATATTTCTATATTTTGAAATATTCGGAAGTTTGATATCCCCTGTAGTTTTAGGATAAAAGTTCTTTAACATCGGAAGAATTAAAATCACAAACAAATACACTCCAACAAGTCCTGATGCAGTATAAATTCCGATTTGTTTAAGAAGCTCAACTCCACTAAATAATAAAAGAAGAAAAGCTACAACCGTCGTCAACATTGAAACAGTAAGACTTTTGATGATGTTTATATTTTTCAATTCTGAAATAATATAATGAAACGAATAGTCCAAACTTATACCAATCAATGATGTTGCAAAAACAATCGTCAGGACATGCATTTGTCCTAGAATAACAATTGTTGTTAAGTATCCGACAATTAAACCAAAACTTATACTCAACAAAATCGGAATAAATATCTTCAAAGAATTAAAATATTTTTTACAAATAAACATTATTGACAAAAATGAAATTATACAAATAATATTAATTTCAAATGAAGATTTGTGACTGGTTACAAAAGTATGGATAGGAGTTCCTGTTAAATATACCTTAATATCCTCTTTTTTATTACATTTTTGTTGAAATTTTATTAGAGTCTTTAAATCTTTATTCAATGTTTTTGGATTTGTAACCTTTAGAAAAATTTTTGAATAATACTTACCGTTAAATTCTTTTGTATTATTAAAAGTGTCAAAATAAGGATTTTGCAAATTCAAAACATAATCCGTCGCAAATAAATACGGATCTTTATCGGGTGTCTGAATAAAAAATCCTAAAGGATTATAGAGTTGTTCAAGGCTAATTTGTGAAAGTTCTTTGTAATTTTTATTTTTTAATAATTGTCGCCTGTTGTAAGAAATAAAATTATTCGGATATTTGCTATAAATTTCGAGTAATCTATCAGAATTAAACTTGTCTTTTTTAATATTTGTTTTATTTAAAAGATTAAATAATTCATCTTTAGCATTTTCAATGTTTTCAGAATATTGAGATTCAATAATCACATTCAATGTAGATGATGAAATATCAGAAAGTTCAATGAGTTGTTTTTGCAATTCATTTTGAGGATTTAAAAAACCTGACAAAATCCCAGTTTCAACAGGTCGCATTCTAATTACGGCAAAAACCGTTAAAACAATAAAACCAAACATTAAAAATATTCTGAATATATTTTCTTTCTTTATCATTTACTAAACCATATTGTCGTTTTTGTAGAATTTGTCGTTTTGATAATCATTTGTGTTATATAAGATTTCCCGTGTATTTCAACAGAAGCAAGATATTTTGCAGCTTGTTGATTTTTCTTTGGAATTAAACCTAACTGCCATTCGTCCTTGTTCTTGGTGAAATAAAAATTGAAAACTCGTTCTATTTTAGAGTAAGATTTATTAGAAATCGCATTCACAATTTCGTTAACTTGACGATATTCAGTCGTGTTATATGAAGTTGTTGAATGAAGAGGATACGTTGTCTTAAAAACAACACCCTTGTTCTTGATAAACCTAAAATCACCGGAAGATTTGATATTAGCAGTAGAATTCGGAATAGTTTTTTCTTGTTTAAATTTACAATTAATACTATTCAATTCCGGCATTTGTGGAATTATCACAGACAACTTTTGCGGGTGGTTAAAAACATCAGCGCATGCCGGCAAGTTAATCAAAAATATTGCAAATATCAGAATTAAAAACTTTTTAAACAATTTTTTTCTCCAAACATTTTTTTAATTTTTGAGGCGCTGTGTATAAAGTTTCCCCCGTATCAACAGTTATACAAATTTGAAGAGAAGAGGCTTTAAATAATTTTTCTTCGGTTTTTGCATTAGTTATTGTATATTTGATAATTATTGCAGGTTCAAGCTCTTCTAGAGAACATTTTACATTCAAAACATCATGCAACTTTGCAGGAGCAATATATTTCAAATCCATCTTTGCAATCGGGTACATGACATTATTTGCATGCATTGTCATATAACCAAAACCTAATTTTTCAAACATTTCACCTCTGGCAAGTTCCAAAAATTTTAAATAATTTCCGTGCCAAACAATATTCATTGGATCCAAGTCAGAAAATGCAACTGTTACAGTACTATTTGATTCAAATAAACTCATGCTTTAATTTCCTCATTCAATGTCTTTATCGGTAAAATTCCGGAGGAATATCCGCAATTCTCGTCAATATATTTATAACTTATACCATTTTTAATTTGTTCTAACTCAAGTTTCAAAACTTTGTCAGGTTGAATTATATTAGTGAATTTTATCTTTCGATATTGTCCTGAAACACAATCTACACCCAAAAATCTCCGAGCAAAATATTGTGCGTAAAATAGTTGTACAACCCCCGGAACAATATGAAATCCGTTAAAATGCCCCTTAAAGAAATTACAGTTGCTATAAAAATATAACGAAACCGTAAATTTACCGTCCTCAAAATTTTTGTCAACTACAACAGGAAAAGACAAATTCAAATCGAAGAGATAATTAATTTCTTTTTTATCAATTTTGCCATTAACTGTATGCGGAATTTCATCAATAAATTTCCATTTTTGCGGAACAATCTCATATTTTGTTTTAACTATAGATTTTAGTTTTTTTATAAGTTCTACGATATTATTTTCGGCCAAATAATCTAAACCGGCTTGAGTTAACAGCGCAAGACAAGCCAATTTTTCATCTGTTTTTACAATATAAGAATCTTTTAAAAACTCGCAAGAATTCAAAACTTTTTCAATTTCAAGTGCAGAAATTCTTTTTTCCTGAATTTTATAAACTCTATCTGTTCGACCTTTTACAAGAATGTCATCGTTGTAAAATTTTTCGATTTTATCCATTATTTTCACAGGAGATATTAAAGAAAAATTTGTTTTAACCATTGCAAAATTTTCACTGCAATCAAGTTTAACCTCTTTAAAAATGTGAAATCTTTCATCAAAAGAATTTCTATATGCAATAACACCGGTTTCTGTACTTCCGTAAATCTCTATAACATCAGATGAAATTTCTTTTGCAAATTTGAAAATATTTTCTTTGAGTTCAGCACCCGCCGTAATCAACACTTGCGGATTTTTGACAGGATAATTTTGATACTTTGCCATCTTAGCAATGAAAGATGGTGTTGAAATCAGACATGAATTTTCGACATTTATATTCTCCGGAACTGCAACAATGTCTGTATTTATGACGTTTTCGCTATTCAATGGCAATATCAAATGAAATGTAAACCCAAACAGATGATTCATTGTTGTTGTAGAAATAAATTCTTTATCTTTTAGTAAAGTTGGAAATTGATTTTTCAATGCTTCGGACTCAGAGAACAAATTTTCTAAAGATTTTTGCGCAATCTTTTTTTCTCCCGTTGTTCCGGAAGTTTGAAAATTGATAATTATATCTTTTGGATTTAATTCGGTAAAGCCATTAAATTTACCATTATCAATAATTTTTTTACTATTTATTTCATCAATAAAAATATTTTTATTTGTGAAAATTTCAGCCAAAAAATTTATTACAAATGAAAAATTATCAAAATCTTTTGAAGTTGAGTTTAAAGTTAGATTATTTTGAATTCTTTCAAATACTAAATCTTTAACCATTTTTACAGAATAATTTTTACTATTCCTTTTAAGAATAATTTTTTCGTCAAATTTATCTGTATAAAAATATTCTAAAAAATTAGCAATCATACTTCCTCTTGAATTTTATTCTTACAATATATTCTATCGCAAAAAAGCTCCCGACAAGCAAATATGAAATACAACCGTTATATAATGCCCAAACCTTTTCAGGCATAAAAACCGTCGCAAGCGATACTAACGTATTCAAAAAAGTAAATCCTGCCCAGATATAAGTCAATTTTCTTGTATAATCAAGAGCTTTAGGCTTTATATCAGGTTCTACAAGTTTGGCAAACTTTTGTATAACTGTTTCTTTTTTAAATGAAGAAACAAAAAACAATAAAAACAACGAAAAATTAACCAAAACAGGATAAAACCTCACAAAACCCCATTTTGTATAATAAAAAATACAAATAACAATAAACATCGTGCAAATTGAAAATATAATATGCAAAAATTTATTTTTATTCATTGCTGTTCATTAAATTCCAAACTGCATTAACAACATCGTCAATTGTTTGAATTTTTTTGAATTCTTCAGGAGGAAGTTTTTTGTCTGTATAACGTTGCATTCTTACAGCAATATCAACAGCATCAATACTATCCAAATCCAAATCAGTAAACAAATTAGAACTTTCTTTGATTTCGGCTTCCGGAATTTCTAAATCATCTACCAAAATAGTCTTCAATTCGTTGAAAATATCTTCTTTACTAATATTACTTGTCATTTCTGTTTTCCCTCACAAACTCGGATAGAGAATTTATAGAAGTAAAATGCCTTTTATTTTCTTCTTTGTTGTTATCCATAGTAATATTATATTTTTTCTTTAAAGCCATACCAAGTTCTAAGGCATCAATTGAATCTAAACCCAACCCGTCAATGAATAATGGTTCGTCATCAACAATATCATCTGGAGTAATTTCGTCTAAATCCAATGTTTCAATAATTAAATTTTTAAGCTCTTCTTTTAATTCCATACAAGTATAATAGCATAAACTTAACTATATAAAGCATTTTCTATCATTTTTGTAATATTTTTTTTTATTACGATTTCATTATCTGTTTTTTCAAGTTCAGATTTCACATCAATTTCACCGGCATAAGATAATTCATAGTTAACTTTTCGCTCCCCGGCTTCATATATTGGTTGATTAATGAATAAAAAATCAAAATCTGTATATAATTTCAGAGCAACAATGTTGGCTTTTGCATTCATTGCAATTGTTGCAGCTCCTTTGTGGATTTTTGGATATTCATTTTTTCTATGTCTTATACCAGACGGAAAAATCACTACATTAAATCCGTTATCTAACATTTTCTTTGTATAATTTTTCATATTATCTAGGGTTTCATCTTCCAATATAAAAATTGAACTTACTAAATTTGATAAAATCAGATTTTGAGCTAAAGCGGACTTAACAATACAAGTGGTTCTTGGAATTAAACCAATCAAAATAACTATATCTATAAAACTCGGGTGAGTTGAGACAATAACTTTGTTTTTTATTTGTTTTATTTTCGCCAAATCTTCAATATTCAAATTCATTATTCCAAACGAAATTATCAACTTGACAAACCAAGCCCAAGTTGAGTGAATAACATCAGAGTAAAAATATAACAAATTCTTATCTTTTATAAAGAATTTCGCAAGCGGAAACAGTGTAAAATTCAAGATTACAGCACCAATTCCGAAAATAAAAAAGCTCAATAAAACCAAAAAGGAACGAATTATTTTAATCATCACACATCAATCCTAGACAAAATTCCAACAGGTGTAATAATTTTATTTGTTCTTTTTTCAAGAAAATCTATAAATGAAAAATATTCATCACTTTGTATTAAATTGATTTCTTTTTCAAACTTGCATTCTATTGAATTTGCAACAGGTGTTTTAGAAATCAAAATGGCAACAGCTTTTTTCTCTTCAAAACTATCCGAAAAACAATACAAGATATTATTTTTTTCCGAAACTATTGCTTGCACCAATCCAAAAGATAAACTATTTTTGCCAGATGAAACCGCATAATATGAACCGATCAGATTTCTCAATAAAGATAAAACACCGGCTAAATAATTATGCACAGATGCCGAAAATGCAATCGGAGAGACTTCATTTTCATTGTTATATTGCTCAATTAAAGAAAAAAGCCTTTCAAATTCTCCATATTGAGAAGAAAAAATAAATTCATCAATATTATCATCTTCTTCAAAAACTTTCATAATCACAGACATTGCGAGCTTATCAACAGTTGAGAGTTTTCGCCTCATCATCATCGGAATTTTTTTAATAATTTCATCTACCGCATTACAATATGCAAAATTTTTGATAAATATTTTTTCAATCGGCATAATGTTATTATATAATAAATTTATCAATTATGGGAATTTTCATAACAGCATATAACACAATATGTAATCTTGGTTATGGTATGGAAGAAATCTACCAAAATGCTTGTCGTGGAGATATTTCAAAATTTACTCAAACATCTGATATAATCAAAAACACCAAAATTAGAATTGGAAAAGTTTCACATACACTACCTGAAATTACTAAACCGGATTACAACACAAGATGCAACAGATTAGTTCTTGCATGTTTTGAACTAATGAAAAAAGATTTTGCAGAACTAATTTCTCGGTATGGAAAAGATAACATCGCAATCGTTTGCGCTACAACTAATACAGGGGTTGAAGAGTTTGAAAAAAGTCAAAACCCAAAACATTTTGAAATAGGAAATCCATCAGAATTTGCAAAGGATTATTTAGGCTTAAATAATTTTGCAACAACAGTTTCAACTGCTTGCTCCTCAGGTATAAAAGCTTTTTCAATTGCAAACCAAATCCTAAATTCAAATATTGCAGAAGCAACAATTGTTATTGGAGTGGATTCAATTGCAAAACTTCCGTTATTTGGTTTTCATTCTTTAGAAATTCTTTCCCCTAATCCAACAAATCCATTCAGCAAAAACCGTTCAGGAATAAATATAGGAGAGGGTGCAGCCGTTTTTATTTTAGAAAAAGAGAAAACCAGAAATAGCATTGAAATCTGTTCAATTGGTGAAACTACAGATGTTTACCACGCAACATGTCCTGATCCAAAAGCAAAAGAAGTAATCAACGCAATCAATCAAGCCCTTACAAAAGCTCAAATTTCACCACAAGATATTGATTACATAAATCTACACGGAACAGGAACGATTTCGAATGAAATTATGGAAGCAAATGCAATTTATTCAATATTTAAAGACCAAACACTTTGCAGTTCAACAAAACCTTTAACAGGTCACTGTCTGGGGGCTGCTTCGTCTATTGAAACCGCACTTTGTTGCAAACTAATCCAAACTAAAAATCCGATAATTTATCCGCATATCTACGACGGGAATTATGATAAAACTTTGCCAAAAATTAAACTTGTCGACAAAAATTACAATGCCGAAAAAATCTCGCATTGTTTATGTACAGCTTTCGGATTTGGCGGAACAAATGCAGTAATAATTTTAGGAGAACCTAAAAATGAGTAACTATGATTTGTCAAAAATATTACCACACAACCCTCCAATGATTTTGATTGATGACATCTTAAATTACGATTTAACACAGAAGACACTGACTGCAATTGTGAAAATTACAGAAGATAAATTATTTTTTGATAAATCAAAAAACGGAATTTCTTCACTTGTCGGAATAGAATTTATGGCACAAACAATTGGTTGTTATGCCTATTTTAGGAATAATTGCAAACCTCCAAAACTCGGTTTTTTGCTTGGTTCAAGACTTTTTAATAATGCACTTGATGTTTTTAAAAACGGAGAAAACTACAAAATAAAAGTTAACGAAATATTTACAGATAATCAAATCGTTGTTTTTGACTGTATAATGTATGATATGCATGGGGAAGAAATTGCCAGTGCAACAATAAATGTTTATCAAACAGATAATGTACAGGAGTTCTTAAATAAAAATGAGTAAAACAGTTTTAATAACAGGTTCAAGCAGAGGAATAGGAAAAGCAACAGCAATAACTCTTGCAAAAGCAGGATATGATATCGTTTTGCATTGCTCACATGATGTAACTCGACTTGAAAATTTAAAAAAAGAAATCGAAAATTATGATGTAAAATGTAGAGCTCTTGCATTTGATATAAAAAATCGAAAAGAAACCGAAAAAATACTTCTTAACGATATAGAACAAAACGGGATATACTATGGCATAGTATTAAATGCAGGGATAGCTAAAGACAATCCATTCCCTGCTATGGAAGATTTTGAATGGGACGATGTTCTCAATACAAATCTTGGTGGTTTTTACAACGTCCTAAAACCTTTAACTTTGCCCATGATTCAAAATAGAAAGGGCAGAATTATCACAATGTCTTCGATTTCCGGTTTAACAGGCAATAGAGGACAAGTAAATTATAGTGCTTCCAAAGCAGGTATTATCGGAGCAACAAAAGCTCTTGCAAGAGAACTTGCAAAAAGAAAAATTACAGTAAACTGTATTGCCCCAGGGATAATAGATTCTGATATGACAGAAGAAATTCCGGAAGAAATTATTAAACAAATCCCATTAAAAAGAATTGGAAAACCAGAAGAAGTTGCAAGTCTTGTTAAATATCTGATGAGCGAAGATGCAGGTTATATCACGGGGCAAGTTATTTCTGTAAATGGAGGACTTTTAATATGACACGTAGAGTAGTTATTACAGGAATGGCTTTAGCCTCCCCTTTAGGTTCTACCGTTGATTCTGCCTTTAACAGATTAAAAGAGTACAAAAACTGCGTAAGATATTGGGAAGAACTTGATAGATTTGACAAACTAAACACTCGTCTTGTTGCAACAGTAGAGGGTTTTGAAACTCCAAAACATTTTGATAGAAAAGTTCTACGTTCAATGGGTCCTATTTCTATAATGTCAGTTGCAACAGCAGAAGAAGCCCTGAAAGATGCAGGACTATTAAAAAATCCTTTAATCCAATCCAACAAAACCGGTGTTAGCTATGGGTCTTCAAGCGGTTCATTAAATGCTATTTTTGATTTTTATTCAATGTATGTTGATAACAAAGTCAAAAACTTGAATTCAGCATCTTACATAAAAATGATGTCCCAAACCGCAGCCGTAAATATTTCTTTGTACTTCAAAACCCACGGAAGACTAATTCCAACGTCAACCGCCTGCACATCTGGTTCACTAGGTGTAGGTTATGGCTACGAAGCAATCAAAGATGGTTATGCAGACATAATGATTTCCGGTGGAGCAGAAGAAATTCACCCGACACAAATTGGAGTTTTTGATACTCTATATGCAACAAGCACACTCAACGACACACCAAGTTTGACTCCAAAACCTTTTGACAAAGACCGAGATGGGCTTGTTATAGGTGAGGGTGCAGGAACATTGATACTTGAAGAATATGAACACGCAAAAACTCGTGGCGCAAAAATTTATGCTGAAATTGTAGGTTTTGCAACAAATACTGATGGAACACATATTACAAATCCAAATAAAGATATGATGAGAGAAGTTATGAAAGACTCTTTGAAATCCGCAAATCTTTCTCCAAAAGATATCGGGTATGTAAATGCCCATGGAACAGGAACTTATAGGGGAGATATTGCAGAATCTAACGCAACCTATGAAACTTTCAAAAGAAATGTTCCAATCAGCACAATCAAAAGTTATACAGGGCATACCCTCGGAGCATGCGGAGCTATTGAATCAATTCTATCAATTCAAATGATGAATAACAATTGGTTCTGCCCAACTTTAAATCTAAAAAATATTGATCCGGAATGTGCTCCTGAACTTGGTTATATCATAAGCGAGGGTAAAGAAATTGAAACTCAATACATTATGAATAACAATTTTGCTTTTGGCGGAATAAATACCTCTCTTATTTTTAAAAGAGTTTAGAAAATGAAAAGCTGGCAAATACATGCCAGCTTGCTTAGTAAGTAAAAATATGATTAAGATTTAGTGTTAGTTTTGTTATTATAATTGGCTTCCAACTGCCTTATATAACCCAATGTAATCTACAAGACAATTGATTTTGTCATTTACAACTTGTTGGTCTGTATATAAAACATTTTCCCTCACTTGAACTAAATCAAGTTTAGAAATTGTTCCCTCATTATATTTGTTTGTACTATAACCAAAGTCTTCTCTTTCAAGTTTTGCTCTGGTTTTGATATCATCATATTTATCATTATCAAGTTTTAATGAAACCATTGCATCATTAACTTCTTGAATAGCTGTTAAATTTGTTTTGTAATAATTATTTAAAACTCTTTCATATTCGTCTTTTTTAAGTTTTAAATTAGCAATTCTTCGTCCACCTGTAAATAATGGTAAACCTAAACCTCCACCGATTGCAGCTAAAGCATTTTTAGTTGTCCATAAGCTTCCCAAATCATTTGACAAGAACATTGCAACTGCACCAATGTTGAATGATGGTAAAAATTCCTTTTTTGCTACTCTTACATCAATTCCTGCTTTTTCAACCATTTTTTCAGCCTTTAAATAATCCGGTCTTTGAGTAATTATATCTGTAGGAATTTCTGATGGATTAGCACCTGTATAATTAAGAGCATCAAAACTTACTCTCGATAATTTTTCGGCATTATTAGGATTTTCACCAATCAATACTGCTAATTGATTTAACAATTTTGTTCTTTGTTTTTTGAATTCTGTCAAATCTGTTTTGCCTGCAATGTAAGATTTGTTTGCTTTTACAGTATCAGCCGTTGAAGTTAAACCCTCTTTGTTTCGAGCTAACATCAAGTCATAAATTACTTTTCTATCTTTAACAATTTCTTCTTGAAGTGAAATCAATTTATCTAATTTAACAACATTAAAATAAGTTGTACCAACAGCAGAAGCTATAGAAATATAAGCAGCCCTTTCATCTTGCAAAGATTGTTCATATTCTTTTTTAGCTGCATTTGTTTTGTCATGATTTTTTAAGAATAAATCAAGTTCATAACTTGCAAATGCCGGCATTGCAAAACCCCATTCAGAACTTGTTGAATATGACATTTTTGAATACCCAGGGCCAAAACCTACACCTGCAGTTGGTAATTCATTTGCAAATTGAATTTTTACTGCTTGATAGTATTCATCAACTGCAATTGTTGCCATTTTTAAATCATAGTTATTTTTAATAGCTTTATCAATATAACCGTTTAAGATATCATCATTAAAATTGCTCCACCAGTTATAATTAATATATTCATATTTAAACTCATCACTTTTTTGTCTTTGTTTATGACTTTTAGAAATTGAAACTTTTTTTGGTTCATTTGAATTTTTATTACCTATAGCAGAGCATGCCAAAGGTGAAATTTCCGTTAATATAAAACTTGCTAATAATAGTGTAATAATACTCTTTTTCAATGTTTTAAATCCTCTAAAAAATATACTTGCATTTTCTATATCAGTATGATAACATAATATTGTTGTAAATGCAACACATTATTTTTACAACAAAAAGAAAAATCTAATTTGAATAGAAATAATAAACTATGTACAAATGTGAACACTATACAGATTCAATATATTATCAACTTGAGCAAACAGCAAAATATTGCAAATATCTTGGTATGCAAATTTTCCAAAAACTTGATTTGCCAATAAGTTTAGATGAATTTGTAATCTTAGATATATTAATTGACAATGAAGAAATCTGTCAAAGAGATTTGGCAAAACTTATTCTAAAAGACAGACCTTGTACGGGCAGATTATTAAATTCTTTGGAAGAAAAAGGATTTATTAAAAGATTTGTTGATACAAAAAACAACAGACTCGTAAAGAAAATGAAATTGACATCGGCAGGAATTGAAACAACTGAAAAAGTTACAATCATAATCAAAAATTATATGGACAAATTACCAAAAGTTTTATCTGATGACAATAAATTAGAATTAATCAATTCTATAAAAAAATTTAGAGAAAGTTTAGAAAAAGAAGTAGAAATGAAAATATAAGAGGTTACAGGCATGGAAGAAAAAAATCAAAATCAACCACAAGAAACTCAAGAAACAAAACGACCTAAAAAAGGAATAAAAAGAACAATTGCACTTGTTGTAGTTGTTATTGCATTTATTTTAGCAGGTGTTTATTTGTATAACGAAATGCAATATGAATCAACCGATGATGCTTATGTTGAAACTACAACAGTAAATGTTTCACCCAAAATTTCAGGACAAATAGAAGAAGTGTTTGTAAAAGATAATCAATTTGTACACGAGGGTGATTTAGTTGCAATCATTGATTCCGCAGATTACAAAATTAAATTAGAACAAGCGGACTCAAACTATGAAAAAATTAAACTAGACCAATCAAATGCAAAAGCTAATTTAACAGCAGCTCAATCAAATATTGCATTAGCTAAAAAGGATTTAGAAAGATACACCAAATTGTATGAACAAGGCGCTGTTTCAAAACAAACTCTTGATTCAGCACAAGTTAAATACGATTCAGCACAAGCTAACTTAACTCAAGCAAACCAAGCTTTATTCTCAAACAAAGCAGGTGTAACAGTTGCAGATGCTAATTTAAAAAATGCAAAAGCAACTAAAGACAAAGCTGCTTTAGATTTATCTTACACAAAAATTTATGCACCTCAATCAGGAACAGTTTCATCAAGAAGAGTTGAAAAAGGTATGTGGGTAACAGCAGGTTCACCTCTATTCACTTTGGTTCCTGAAAATGTTTGGGTTGTAGCAAACTTCAAAGAAAATCAATTGAGAGGAATGAAAGCAGGACAACCTGTTGATATCAAAATTGACACATATCCAAACAAAGTATTCAAAGGAAAAATCGACAGTATCCAAAGAGCATCAGGTGCTAAATCAAGTTTATTCCCACCTGAAAATGCTGTTGGTTCATTCGTTAAAATCGTTCAAAGAATACCTGTAAAAATTGTATTCACAGAAAAAATTGATTCTAACCAATACAATATCGTACCCGGAATGTCAGTAGTTCCAAAAGTTAAAGTAAAATAATTATTTAAAGTATATACAAGTGGATAAGAAATAATTATAATCTTATCCACTTCTTATTAACGTTTTGAGGGAAAAATGTCAGAAGAAATAAAAGAAAATGTTGCACAAATGGACGATGATGAAAAATATCTTCCAAAAAATCCTTGGATTTCCGCAATTCCGACATTATTAGCAGTTTTTATATATGTAATAGACGGAACAATTGCAAACGTAGCACTTCCACACATGGCAGGAAGTTTCTCTGCCACTCGCGATGAAAGTATGTGGATTTTAACAAGTTACTTGATTGCAAGTGGTATTATCATTCCATCTGTAGATTTCTTTAGTAAATTTTTTGGAAGAAAAAATTTCTACATAATAAGTATTATGATGTTTACTATTGCATCTATGCTTTGCGGTATGGCAAGGAATTTAGGTGAAATGGTAATATTCAGGGTATTGCAAGGTGCAGGTGGTGGCGGAATTGTTCCGATTTCACAAGCACTTATGATGGAAAGTTTCCCTAAAGAAAAACGTGGTACAGCAATGGCTGTATTTGGTATGGGTGTAATTATTGCCCCAATTGTCGGCCCTGTTTTAGGTGGTTGGATTACCGATAACTGGTCTTGGCCATGGATTTTCTTTATTAACGTACCTTTTGGTTGTTTAGCAGCAATTCTTTCTAAAAAAATGTTATTCAATCCTCCATATTCACAACGTCAAAAGGGTGTTAAAATGGACGGATTAGGATTTTTATTCTTGACAATTTGGTTATTGTGTTTGCAAGTATTCTTTGATAAAGGAAATAATGCTGACTGGTTTAATACAACTTGGATTCGTTGGATTTTCGGTGCTTCTTGTTTTTCCGGTATTTGCTTCTTCATATCTCAAATTGTCAGAAAAAATACCCTTGTTGATTTATCCGTATTTAAAGATAGAAACTTTATTATAGGTACATTTATTCAAGTCATAATGCAGGCTGTATTGTATGCATCTCTTGCAATTTTGCCACAATTTTTGCAAAGTATGATGGGTTATACTGCATTTTTAAGTGGGTTTTCAATGATGCCTCGAGGACTTGGCAGTATGACCGCAATGGTAATTTGTGCCTTGATTGCAGATAAGGTCGATAAACGAATGCTCGTTTGTGTTGGTTTAGCCTTCCTAGGTACAGCAGGTTTGGTTTTTGGTTTCTTAAACTTGCAAATCGCAAGTATGAATATTATGATTCCAAACTATATAATGGGTTTAGGCATGGGACTTTCAATGGTTCCGATAATAAACTTGTCAATGGAAACTATCTCTAATCAACAAATGACAAATGCCAGTGGACTTCAAAACTTGTTAAAAAATATTGGTAGTGCAGTTGGAACATCTCTTGTAGCAACAATGCTTACAAGATTTGCTCAAATGCACCAATATATGATGGTTGGAAAATTGAGTGATTTAAATCCCGTGTTTGTTGAAAGAGTTCAAACAACAACAGCTGCTCTTGCAAAATATACACATATCTCTGTTGCAAACCACATGGCTGAATATTCTCAATACGGAACACTTATTAAACAAGCTAACCTTTGGGCATTCATGGATTCATTCAGAATTTTTGGTGTTCTTTGTTTGATACTTATTCCATTGTTGTTCTTGTTCAAAAAACATAAGGAAGCATAAATTATTTAGTTTTTGTCAAGAGAGTGAAGTATTTCTTTTTTCGTTTCTTTGGCTATAATATTTGGTATGCTTAATATAAATACAGATAATATTACAGAGAGTTATGAAGAATTTAGAATAAGAACAAAAGATGACAAATCTTTTGCTGTAACGGGTTTGACTTCTTTGTTGAGAATTTTTTTGCTATCAAAAATTAGCAGTTATTCAAAGAAAAAAGTATTATTCATAACATCAACTGAGCAAAATGCTTTAAAATATCAAAGCGATTTAAATACTGCTTTTGAAATAAATAGCAGTATTATGCCATTTCAAAATATTTCAATGTATGAAACAATCACACCTAATTTGTATGATTATTCCGAACAAATAAGAATTCTACACCAAAGACCTAATATTGTAATTTGTCCTGTCAAAGCATTTTTAGAAAAGTTTCCAAATGAAGATTTTTTCAAAAAAAATAGCTTAAAAATCAAAATTGGTGATACTATTGATTTAAAAAAACTATCAAAAAAACTTGTTGCATTAGGATATAAAAAAGCAACAATGGTGAATGATATCTCTGAATTTAGTATCAGAGGAGATATCGCAGATATTTTTTCTCTTGACAATAACCCTGTCAGAATTGAACTTTGGGGTGATGAAGTTGTAGATATAAGATATTTTGATAACGAAACTCAAAAATCTATTGAAAAAATTAAAGAAGTAAAAATCTTACCAATTTATAAATTCATCACATCTGCACAAGAAGAAATGGTTAAATCTCTTCAGCAAAAAGATGATAATTCTTTCAATGATGATGAAATTCCGGAAGAAAATTATTTTGAGGGAATTGAAGTTTACCAAAATTATTTCAACAAAAATTTAGTTGGTATTTTAGATTATTTCAAAGATTACACAATAGTTTTTGATGAAACAACAGAAATTTATTCAAAATATGAATTTTTAAATGACAACTTAGAAAAACAGTTACAAGAAAATTTAAAACTAGGTCTTATAAGAAAAATTGAGGGAAAAAATCATTTTACTTTTGAAGAGTTTTTAAGACAAACTTCTTATTTTATCAAAATAGGATTTAACAATTTTATTGACGGAAATATGGGTGATTTGATTGAATTCAATGCTCAACCATTGAGAAATTTTGAGGCTAATTTTGAGAATATTTCATCTTTTATAAAAGAACATATTGACTACAAAATCATTATGGCAACTGATTATCCGGAAAGAGTAAAAGAAATTTTAACGGACAAAGAGGTTTTCAATATTGATTACTCTGACAGTATAGTCTGCGGGGGTTGTATTTTAGAAGATTTTAAAACAATCATATTTACAGATAGAGAACTTTTTAACAAACGCTCAAAAGAAATTACCTCAACAAAAAAATCTTATTACAAAGAGAAACCTGAATATATTGAAAACATAAATGACATAAAAGTTGGAGAGTATGTTGTCCATACAATTCACGGTTTAGGTATCTATAAAGGACTTTCAAAACAAGAAATAGATGGTCAATTAAAAGATTATCTGACAATTGAATACGCAAATAAAGACAGACTTCATATTCCAGCAGAACAAATAAATTTGCTTTGCAGATATAGAGGTTCGGGTTCTGTCAAACCAAAACTATCCAAAATGGGTGGTCGAGATTGGGAAAATACTAAAGCAAAAGTTAAAAAAGCTGTTGAAGTTGTTGCTTATGACTTACTTAGACTGTATGCAAGACGAAAAATGCAAGAAGGAATTCAATTTTTGCCGGATACTACTTGGCAAATCGAAATGGAAGAAGCTTTTGAATTTGTTGAAACCCCTGACCAATTAAAAGCAATTGAACAAGTTAAAAAAGACATGGAATCTTCTCAACCAATGGATAGACTTATTTGTGGTGATGTTGGTTTTGGAAAAACAGAAGTTGCTATGCGTGCAATTTTCAAAGCCGTAACTTCAGGTAAACAAGTTGCTGTTGTAGTTCCAACAACAATTCTTGCTTTACAACACTATCAAACAATTTCAGAAAGATTTAAGCCTTTCGGTGTTGATGTTGAGTTACTATCAAGATTTAGAACTCACAAAGAACAAAAAGAAACAATCAAAAATCTTGCGACAGGGAAATGCGATGTTGTTGTAGGAACTCACAGACTTTTGCAAGAGGGAATTGAGTTCAAAGATTTAGGTCTTCTGGTAATTGATGAAGAACATAGATTTGGTGTTAGACATAAAGAAAAATTGAAACAATTGAGAGAAAATATAGACATTCTTTCAATGTCTGCAACCCCAATTCCAAGAACTCTATACATGTCTTTATCTGGAATTAAAGATATGTCAATAATTAATACCCCTCCTAAAAACCGTTTGCCGATAAAAACTTATGTTGGCGAATGGAATGAAACAATGGTTAAAAATGCCATAAATCATGAACTGGATAGAGAGGGACAAGTTTTTTATTTATATAACCGAGTTGAAACAATACAAGAATTCAAAAATCAATTACAAAAAATTGTACCAAATGCCAGAATTGCAATTGGACATGGACAAATGGACGAAAAAGAATTAGAAGAAGTTATTGTTGATTTTGCAAATCAAGAATACGATATCTTACTTGCAACAACAATTATTGAAAATGGTATTGATATTCCAAACGCAAACACAATGATTATTCATGATGCAGATAGGTTTGGACTTGCTCAACTTTATCAACTCAGAGGACGTGTCGGAAGATCACAAAGACAAGCTTATTGCTATTGTTTCTACAAAAAAAGTAAAGAAATTACTAAAGAAGCAATGCACAGATTGAAAGCTATTAAAGAATTTACAACACTTGGCAGTGGTTATCAAATTGCACTTCGAGATGTTGAAATTCGAGGAGTTGGAAATATACTAGGAACAAAACAACACGGACACATGATAAATGTCGGTTTTGACACCTATTGCGAACTTTTAGAAGAAACTGTTCAAGAACTTCAAGGAGAAAAAGTTGAAAAAACAAATCCAACAATCGTAGATATAAACGTAACAGCATATATTCCTGATGAGTGGGTAGGTTCAACTGACCAGAAAATGATTGAATACAAACGTTTGGCTGACGTTAAAAATTCTACAGAACTTGATTACATTGTCGAAGAATGGCAAGACAGATTTGCAAAACCTCCGGAATGCGTTGAAAATCTTATTAAACTAATAAGATTAAGACTTTCTGCTACAGAAATTAAAATTGCTGCAATTCGAGAAGCAGGAAATACTATTAGAATTTACACTCCATATTCAAAAGCAGAGTGGAATTTGGTACAAAAAGTTTTACCACTAAATCTTTCTAAAAAAATCAAATTCACAATCGCACCAACATCATGCCAAGAAGGCACTTCTATCTTAATTTTAAACACTTCGTATGTAAATTTTAATGAAGTATTTAACTTTTTAACGGATTTGTTTTATTATATACACAAGGTTAGTTATGAATATTAGTGAAAGAGGAGAGATTTCAATGAAAGCTTCAAAAATAATGGCAACTATGCTTTTATCAGCATTACTATTTACCGGTTGCGGAATTAAAGATCAAAAAGCAATTATCAAAATTAATGACAATGCAATCACACAAGGTGATTATGACAAGTTAATGGATAAACAAATAGCACAATCTCCTTTTGCAAAAATGGGCGATATGAAAGGAAACAAAGATGGTTTCTTATATTTGATGACAGAACAAAGAGTTATCAACCAATTGATTATTCAAGAAATTCTTAACCAAGAAGCAAAAGCTAGAGGTATCAAAGTTTCAAATAAAGATGTTGACCAAGCTATCAAAAAAATCATGGACAAAATGGGTGGAAGAGATCAATTGATGCAAGTTTTGAAACAAAATGATGTTTCAGTTGGTGAATTCAAAACAGATGTAAAAAATCAAGTAAAAATGCAAAAATTAGCTAATTCTGCAGGAAAAATAAAAATTTCAGATGCAGATTGCAAAAACTTCTATAACAAAAACCTTGATAAGTTCAAACATAATGAACAAGTAAGAGCTTCTCATATTTTGATTGCAGCAAATCCAAATCAAATTATGGAAGAAATTACAACAAAATCGAAAAAGAAATTGAGCGATGATGAACTTAAAGCTCAAGTAGAAAAAGTTATGGCAGACAAAAAAGCTGAAGCTGAAAAGTTAGCTAAAGAATTACAAGCTGATAGTTCTAAATTCCCAGCTTATGCTAAAAAATATTCAGAAGACACAGAATCTGCAAAACAAGGCGGAGATTTGGGTTTCTTTGCTAAAGACAGAATGGTTCCTGAATTTGCAAAAGCAGCTTTCGAAGCAAAACCAAATACAGTTTCTAACGTTGTTAAAACTCAATTCGGTTACCACATTATCTTTGTTACAGACAGACGTGCAGCAGGTGTTATGCCTTATGAAAAAGTTAAATCTGATATCAAAGATTATTTAACAAATGAACAACAAATTAAAGCTCTTGATAATTTGACAGAAGCAGCTAAGAAAAAATCAAAAATTGAATTCTTGGACGACAGATACAATCCGGAAACAATCAGCAAAAAATTGCATAAACAAGTAAATGATATTTCAAATGGAGCAGCTGATAAACTCAAAAAAGATAAAAAAACTAAATAGTTTTTATAATTAAATTTAAAAAAGACTCTTCGAATATTTTTCAGAGAGTCTTTTTTTTATGAAAAAAAATATAAAAAAAAAGAACCCTTATTTGCTAAGAGTTCTTCTACTACAATCTAACCTTTTACTTAAATTTTTACATTCTGGCTTTCATAATTTATGCCCATTTCTTTTAATGTTCTAATAAAATTCTGAGCACAAATTCTTTGAGCTTCCGGCGGAACAATTCTTAAAATTTCAACTGTTCTGGAAATAACAGGGTCTTTATCATACCAACGGTTATTTGCATTCACCGGTTTTACCATTGCGTAAAATTTATCTATTGTTTCTTTTGAAACTTTTTCTTCAATTTTCTTTAAGAAAATTTCAGCCTGAGCATGTAATTCAGTTTGATAATTTCTTAAAAGTTCAATTACTTCTAATAATAATGGGTCATGATCATACCAACGTTTATAAGTAGGACTCATTATGTGTACCCTCCGTTAGGTTAATTTGGGAATCATCATTTCTACGTTCAATTTTCCCTCCTAACAATCTTAGCTTAGTTTCAAAATTTTCGTATCCTCTATCTATATGATGTAGTTTTTCGACAATAGAATTACCATCAGCCATTAAAGCAGCAACAACTAACGAAGCACCGGCTCTCAAATCACTTGCGGTTAATGTTGCACCGGTTAATTTTTTAACACCTTTAACTATTGCGTGATTTCTGTCTTGGTGAATATCTGCACCCATTCTGTTCAAATCAGGAACTTGCATAAATCTGTTTTCGTACAAACTTTCTGTGATAATACCAACACCGTTTGCAGTTGTTAAAAGAGTCATTGCCATAGACTGCAAATCTGTAGGAAATCCCGGGTAAGGTTGAGTTACAAAATTAATTGAATTCAATCTGTTTTTACAGCTAACTTCCATAGATGTTGGATCCAGAAGTTTAATATTTGCACCCATTTTTAACAATTTATCAGTAAAGAATGTCAAATGTGCAGGATATATATTTTTAATAATACCTTTACCTTTAGTAGCAATAATTGCTGTCATATAAGTACCTGCTTCAATTCTATCAGGAATTGTTGTGTATTCAATCGGGTGTAAATCACTTTGTTTAACACCATTGATAACAATTTCAGAAGTACCAGCACCTTGAATATCAGCACCCATTGTGTTCAAGAAATTTGCCAAATCAACAATTTCCGGCTCTTGTGCAGCATTTTGAATTCTTGAAGAACCCTCAGCCAAAACTGATGCCAACATAATATTTTCTGTTGCACCAACAGATGGCAAGTCTAAACAAACCTCAGCACCAACAAGTTTTGGAGCTTTTGCATGAACATAACCGTTTTCAATTTTGATTTTTGCTCCCAAAGCTTCAAGACCACGGATATGAAAATCAACTCTTCTTTCACCAATTGCACAACCACCCGGTAATGCAACTTTTGCTTCCTTACATCTTGAAACTAATGCACCTAAAACAATAAATGATGCTCTCATTTTACTTACAAGTTCATAAGTCGCTGTAACACTTGTTAAGTTTGATGCATCAATTTTTACTGATTTTTCTTTTTTATCATATTGTGTTTTTGCACCCAATTGCTCAATTACGCTGAGCATAATATCTACATCTGTCAAATCAGGTACATTATAAATCTTTGATTCACCTTTTGCGAGTAAAGCTGCAGCCATCAATTTTAGAACTGAATTTTTAGCTCCGCCAATTGATACTTCACCTTTTAATGGGGTACCGCCTTTTATATAATATCTTTCTACCAATTTTGCCTCCGAAAGAGAATTTTTCATACTTACTGTTATTTTACATCTTTTATAATAATACAATCTATATGCTTTGTTGTAAATAAATTAAATAATGTAAAGATTTTAAGGGCTTTTTGCCATAAAAAAGGTGAAGAATTAAACTTCACCTTTTACAAAAAAGTTATTACCAAACAACTTTTTCAATAAGTTCTATTTCATATCCATCTGGGTCTTTTACGAATGCAATTTTTGAACCTTTGCCATTCAAATCAAACGGTTCATAAAGATATTTATAACCAAGAGAATTCATTTTTTCTGTGAATTTGTCAAAAGAGTCAACAGAAAAAGCTAAATGTCCAAAACCGTTACCCAAATTATAACCCTCTTCCGGAGTTTCGTCATTGAATGTTAATTCTAGTTGAGTTGTACCATCTTCATCGTTTAGAAAATATAACCAACAATCTTCTAATCTCTTTTTGTGGTCTAATTTCATATTCAAAAGTTCTGTATAAAATTTTAAACTGTCTTCAACATTTTTTACTCTAATCATTGTGTGTAATAATTTCATAAATTTTCTCCTTGTGTTTCAATTTTCTATTTTATAATACGAGAAATAATTCAAAAATAAAAGACCGAAAATACACTTCCGGTCTTTAAAAATTGTGCTTTTATTATGTGTTAATTAATTCTTTTTTACATCGTCTTTAACAACAATCAAATTGTTCATAATTTTCATTGCACAAGTAGGAAGAACAACATGTTCTAAACCATCAGCAATACTGATAATAGTACCTGCTTTAAGAACAACTTCTTCTCCTTTGTACATAAATTTGTAATCTGTTGCTCTGTCTGAACGAATTGTGATTTGACCTGCCATAATAACACCTCTTAAAATACTGGTTACAGTAAGTTATTATACCGCATTTTTTCATGAAAATCAAGTTAATAAACATCGGGATATTTAATATCCCAAGTAACGTTTGTTTTAACTTTCTTTGCAGGTATTCCGGCATAAATACTATAACTTTCAGAACAATCTTTTGTAACAAGACTTTTTGTTCCTACAACACAATCATCTGCAATCCTTGTACCTTTTAATACAGTCACATCATATCCAAGCCAAACATGATTACCAATAATTACATTTTTAGCAAAGTTTACCGGCTTATTATTAGACAAATCTATAACACTATGAGCATCACTCGTTCTAATTTGTAAATTTTTACCTGCCATAAAATTATCACCAATAGAAACAATTTTATAAGGTTCAGGTCTTAAAATAATTTCAGAATCACTAAAAAAGAAACTATTTTTACCAATAAAACATTTTGAATGTTCAGCATTTGCAAATATTTTTAATTTACTTACTCTATATGGTGTTGAACCAATTATGACAGAACAATTGTCACCTAATACTATTTTACATCTTTTAAATTTTGGAAAAGGTTCACGTATAGTAACAACAGAACCCTTACCTTTAAATCTCACATTCAATCCTAATGGAAAGTATATCCTTTTTCTCTTTCCATTCTTATCAATCTTAAAAATAAGATTACCGCTATAAGAGGGTTTTACCCCCCCCCCTTAACAAAATTTAACAAAGTATATTCTTTTTTATATCCTTTTTGTTTAATTTTTAAGAAAGTTATTCCGAAGATTTTGTATTTTTTTACTTTGACCAAATATTTATCAATATCAACATTATGCTCTTTGAAAAAACTTACAAATTTATCTTTTGCATACTTCAAATCTGCATCAGTTTTTGCATTACTCTTTTTAACCAAAGTATTTGCATGACGCCAATAATAATAATAAGTATCAGGAACAGTTACTATTTTATCCACGGCATACAAAACTTGCGGAGTCCAAATCATATCTTCGTAAATTCTACCAACTTCAAATTGAATATTTAAACTTTTCAATTTATCTAATCTGTAAATTTTATTCCAAACAAAACAACACTCCGGAATATCACAAAGTTCTATTTTTTTATAAATATCACTAGTAACTTCTTCTTTATTATATTCAAGAATAAAAGTTTTTTTATTAGTCTTTGTTCTAATAATTCCTGCTACTGCAATATCAGCATTGTTATTAACTGCAGAATTGTACAATTTTTCATAAAAATCTAAATCAACCCAGTCATCTGAATCCAAAAATGCCACAAATTCACCTTGGGCTTTTTCAAGTCCAACATTTCTGGCAACAGAAAGTCCTTCATTTTGTTTATCAATTACAGTAATTCTCTTATCTTTATTAGCAAAAGATTTCAATATTTCTAAAGATTTATCTGTTGAACCATCATTTATACAAATAATTTCAATATCATGCAAAGATTGATTTATTAAACTGTTTAAACATCTTTGTAATAGTTTTTCGACATTATACACAGGAACAACAACAGAAACTTTTGACATTTAATTTCCTTTCTTAAAATAAGTATAATAAATTGCTTTATAAAATCTTGGACGAAATATAAACAATGGTCTGTATTTTATGTAATTCAAAATAGAAACTTTTTGATTTTCCTTAGTCCATTTTAATTTTTCATTTTCTGGAATTTTCCACGGAGTTTTGTCTAAAACATCAAAATAAAGATTTTTCCAATAATTCATTGAACCAAAAATCCACGGTTTTTGTTTGCCGACATAATGAACAATTTTCGGATTATTTGTATAATCAGAACGATTAATGAAATTGCTTGATTGAACATTCCAAGCAGATGGTAATTGTTTAATTTTGCCCTGACAAACAACATTTATAATTTGTTGGTCACCAACTCTAATATTATCAATATTTTCGGTTGTATATGCTTCAAATTTTTGTTCTATATTATCTTGTCTTATTTTTTCCAAATTGAACAACAAAACACCAGCATTGAAGTATAAATTATCTTTTTCCAACCTTGGAACCCAACCACTAGATTTCATTGCCGTATCCATAACACCTGCTGCATAATAATCTGTAATATCGGTATTATAAAGTTGTTCAATATCATCATTAACAACAACATCACAATCAAGATACAAAACTTTTTCTATATCTGGCAATAAAGAAGCCAATTTTAATCTATAAAATGTTGATAAAGAAATATAAGAATGGGTTTTAATTTTTTTATAAGTTTCAAATAAATTTTCATCTATTTGCACAAATTTTAGATTAAAATCACGAATTCGTTTTAATTGTTCAATTTTATTTTTATTTTCATCTGAAATATTTCCATCAAGAATATAAAAATTCAAAACATCAAAAGAATTTGATTTCAAAAGAATAGAACAAATAACAACCCCTGCATATTTGCTATAATTATCATCTGTTGAAAGACAAATATTTATATAACCCATAAAATTCTTCTCCATTAAATATTCTCTTTTAAAGTTTTAATTAATTTCAAATACAGATTTATTTCTTTATCATTTGCGGAGTAAATAAGCTCTAAGAGTTCTTTTCTACTTTCATCATTAACTTTATGAATGTTTAAACCAAAATCGGAAAAATCAATATTCAAAACTTCCATTATTTTTACAAAATTCAAAAAATTTGGGAGGTATTTTCCTGCCTCAATTCTTCCAATATGCTTATCTGAAAGGTCAACTTTTTCTGCAAGTTCAGCCTGAGAAAGTTTTATTTTCTTTCTAGCTTGTTTAATCTTTTTACCAATAAAATTTTTATCTATATGCATTTGTACCCTGTTTTTTTAAAATAGGACAATAATGTTTACTTTTAAACTTTGTTATTGTATTATTTATTATTAATAGTGATAAAAATGTAACTTTTTAGGAATTAAATAAAATGGTTAAGGTTAGTATAATTGTGCCAGTTTATAACGTTGAAAAATTTTTAGAAAAATGTCTTGATAACTTAATAAATCAGACATTAAAAGATATTGAAATTATTTGTGTAAACGATGGTTCTACAGATAATTCTTTAGAAATATTGAAATCTTTTTCAGAGAAAGATAGTCGAATTATTATAATAAATAAACAAAATGAAGGACTTTCTGTTGCCAGAAATACTGGTATGAAAATTGCTAAAGGCGAATATATAGGTTTTGTAGATTCAGATGATTGGGTTGATTTAGATTTTTATGAAAAGTTATACAATTCCGCAATCAATAACGGTGCTGATATTAGTACTGCATCTATCATTCGTTGGAGAAAACGCAATACAAAATACAGAATAAAATATTCAGAAGAAAAAACTTATACAAATTTGCAAGATAAAATGAATTGTTGCAATACTCCAAAAATTTGCTATGTGTGGAATAAATTATATAAATCAACATTGTTAAAAGATGAAGAATTCAAATCCGGTGTTTATTTTGAAGATGTTATTTGGCTACCACATATTATTAAAAAATCTAATATTATTGTTACAACACCAAATACCAATTACTATTATCGAGTAAATAAATCTTCAATAGTAAAGAAAACATCTAATAAAAAACAACAAGATAACTATCTTGCTAAAAAACAAATGGTAAAATTCTTCAAAGAAAACAATTTAAAATTAGGAAAAAGAGAACATACTATTGTTAAATATTCAAAAGAAATATTTAAAATTCCTTTATTTAAAATAAAAGAAAGGGATAACAAAATTTTTTATCTTCTTTTTGATTTGATACCAATTTTTGTAAGAAAGGATACAAATGATTAAAGTTTCTATAATAGTACCTATTTATAATGTTGAAAAACTTTTAAAAAGATGTCTTGATAGCCTTGTAAATCAAACCTTAAAAAATATTGAAATTATTTGTGTAAATGACGGTTCAACAGATAAATCTTTAGAAATATTGAAATCTTTTGCTAATAAAGATGAAAGAATTACTGTAATTGATAAACAAAATGAAGGACTTTGTATTGCTAGAAACACAGGTATGAAAATTGCTCAAGGTGAATATATTGGATTTGTTGATTCAGATGATTGGGTTGACTTAGATTTTTATGAAAAATTGTACAATTCTGCAGTTAATAATAATGCTGATATTGCAGTTTCTGAAATATATGAAGTTCATTGGAATAGAGAATTTTACAAACAAAAATTCGAAAAAGAAAAATGTATTGAAAATATTGAAGAAAAATTTTACACACTAAATATCCCTGAATATTCATACATTTGGAACAAAATATATAAAAGAACGGAAATAGAAAAATATAATATTCAATTCATTCCTAATCTATATTATGAAGATAGAGTTTTTACCCCAGAGGTTTTGTATGCATTAAAAAGAGTCGTTATTGTACCTAATGTTAGGTATTACTATTTTAGACACAAAAATTCTATTGTAAGAAATAAAAATATTAATCGGACTAAAGCAGACGAAATTATGACTAAATTTTTTCAAGAACATAATTTAGATTTGAATAAATTTATTGTTCAAGAAAAGAAATATAAAATATTTGGCATTACCTTTTTAAAAAGATTTAAAAAAGGAAACAAAATATCTTACAGATTTTTAAACTGCATAAAATGGTCTCTATAAATCAATCATTTTCAAACAATTTGCACGGTCAACTGTTATTTGCTTGCCTAATTCAAGATTTTTTATAGAAACTTGATGCTTCAAAATTTCATCTTCGCCTAAAATAAATGCGTATTTTGCAACTTTTGCAGCTTTCTCTAGTTGTTTTGAGAATTTTTTATTTGTTAAATCAAATTCAACATTCAATCCTTGACTTCTCAATTCTTCCGTCAAAACAAATGCATCTACCGGAAAATTTGATACTACATAAGCATCTAGTTTTTTAGATTGTTTTGCAGGTAATAATGAAATTAATCTCTCCATACCCATTGCAAAACCGACAGCAGGAGTAGGTTCGCCACCCAATTGACCAACTAAACCGTCATATCTTCCACCACCGCAAACTGCATTTTGTGAACCTAAATTATTGGATTTAATTTCGAAAACTGTACGATTATAGTAATCTAAACCTCTTACCAAAAGTTTATTTTCTACAAATTTTACACCCATTTTTTGTAAATACAATTTCAATTCTGTATAATGTTCAGAACATTCATCACAAATAAAATCAGAATTGATAACCTCTTGAACTTCAGGTTTTTCAAAGATTTTTTTGCAAGATTCAACTTTGCAATCCAAAAGTCTTAACGGATTTTTTTCGTATCTTTTTTGGCAGTCCTCACAAAGTTCGTCAAAATAAGGTTTTAAAACGGCTTTTAATTTATTTTTAAATTCCTCTCTACATTTTGGACAACCCAAAGAATTTATTTCAACTTCCAAGTCATTTAAACCTAAGGCTTTTAAATAATTTACTGCAGCCAAAATAACTTCAGCATCTGCTGTTGGTTGTTTTATACCAAACATCTCGACACCAACTTGGTGGAATTGTCTTTGACGTCCGGCTTGAGGTCTTTCGTATCGAAACATTGGCCCGTGATACCACAATTTTACAGGAGCAGAAAGTCTTGACATTCCATTCTCAATATAAGAACGAACAACACCTGCTGTATTCTCAGGTCTTAATGTTATCGAACGGTCACTTTTTTCAAAAGTGTACATTTCCTTGTTAACAATATCTGTTGTATCACCTACACCACGAGCAAATAGTTCAGTAACTTCAATTATCGGAGTTCTTATTTCTTTGAATCCGTATTTTGAAAAAACTTCATCTGCTTTTTTTTCTAAAAAATGCCACATATCTATGTCTTGCGGCAATATATCTTTTGTTCCTTTTAATACTTTTAAAATCTCAGCCATAAAATAATTATATTCTTTAAAACTTCAATGTCAAAGTTAACAAAAAAAATGACGAACTACAAAGTCCGCCATTCTCTTTATATAAATTATTATTTTTTATTCATTATGCGATAGTTCTTATCCAACCTTCAGGAGCTGCAATTCTACCATATTGAATACCTGTTAAAGTATCATATAATTTCTTAGAAACTGCACCCATTTCATTCATTCCTGACGGGAATAAAATTTCTTTTCCATGATCAACAATCTTACCTACCGGTGAAATTACAGCAGCAGTACCACATAAACCACATTCAGCAAAATCTTTCAATTCAGATAAGAATACTTCTCTTTCTTCTGTTTCTAAGCCCAAATATTCTTTTGCTACATACATTAAAGATCTTCTTGTAATTGAAGGCAAAATACTATCAGATTTAGGTGTAACAACTTTGTTATCTTTAGTTACAAAGAAGAAGTTTGCTCCACCTGTTTCTTCAACTTTTGTACGAGTTAAAGCATCAGGATATAAGTTTTCGTCATATCCGTTAGCATGAGCTGTAACTATTGCATGTAAACTCATTGCATAATTCAAACCTGCTTTAACATGACCTGTACCATGTGGAGCTGCTCTATCAAAATCACTTACTGTTAATGTAATTGGTTTTGCACCACCCTTAAAATAAGGTCCAACAGGAGATGCAAAAATTCTAAATTGATATTCTGCTGACGGTTTTACACCCATAACAGGGGCTGAACCAAACATAAATGGTCTTAAATAAAGAGTTGCACCTGTTCCGTAAGGAGGAACGTATTTCAAATTTGCTTTAACAACTTCTTCAACTGCTTCTACAAATCTATCTTCCGGAAATACCGGCATCTCTAGTCTTTTAGCAGTATCAGCCATTCTTTTTGCATTCATATCAGGTCTGAATACTACAACTTTTCCGTCTACTGTTGTATAAGCTTTCATACCCTCAAAACAAGTTTGAGCATATTGTAAAACACCGGCACTTTCATTCAAAACTATATTTGAATCTTCTGTAAGTACACCTGCGTCCCATTTTCCGTCTTTGTAATTTGAAACATATCTTTTGTCAGTTTTGTGATAACCAAAACCAACATTTGCCCAATCAATATTTGCTTTTTCTTCTGTCATATATAAAAACCTTTCTTCTTAAAATTTTAACTTATTATCTAATTTGAACCGGCATAATCAAACAAATAAAATCTTCATCACTGTTTGGTCTTAAAACAGTAGCTGATAAACTTGCGTTCAATCCTATTATAACTTCATCGCTTTCAATTATTCTTAAAGCATCTAATACAAATTTGTAGTTAAACGCAATCAATAATTCTTCATCTGTATATTGAATATCAATTTTATCTTCTGATTTGCCGGATTCAGAAGAATCACCGGAAAGAGTCAATTCATTATCGGCAAATAACATTTTAACAATACTTGTTTTATCGTTAACCATTACAGATACTCTTTCCAAAGCTGCAATCAATTGAGATACATTAACGATTGCTTTTTTAGGACTTTCTGATGGAATTAACTGATTGTATTTAGGGAATTGACCATCTAACAATCTTGAAATTGTTAAAGTTTTTTCTGTTTTTAAGATAATTGTTGATTTATCTTTGCAAATTTTAATACTATCTTCATCTACAAAAGAACACATCTTCATAAATTCATTCAATGTTCTAGACGGAATAATAAGTTGAGTAGGCTCTGTAATACCTGTATCAATTTTTTCTCTAACTCTTGCAAGTCTATTACCATCAGTTGAAGCAATTTCTAACATTCCATTTGAAAATTCACAAACAATACCTGATAAAAGATTACTTACTTCATAACTTGCAGCAGCAAAACCTGCTTGCCTGATAGCTTTCAAGAAAGGTTTCAATTCAACATCAAAACATTGAGATTCATCTATTTGATAATTAGAAACTTCCGGCGGAAATTCTGTAGCAGAAATACCAATAATATCAAATTTTGATTTGTTACAAGTAATATTTACTTCTGAACCGTTTTCTTCTGTTTCAATTGTTATTAAATCATTTGATAATTTAGAAACGATTTCATTTAATTTTTTCGCAGGAAGAGTAATTTTACCAGCTTCAAGAATTTGAGCATCTACTGTTGTAACTACTGTCAAAACTAAATCAGTAGCTGTTAATCTAATTGAATTATTTTCTAAAGTTTCAATTAAAATGTTATATAAAACAGGTTGAACAGCTTTTTGAGAAGTAGCTCTTTCAACAATTTTAATACCATTGTACAAATCTTCTTTACTGATTATAAATTTCATACCCTTTTACTCCTTAAAAATCTATTATTCTTAATTCAATTATAAAATAAAGATAAATATAAAACAATTTTATACACTGTTCGAAAGCAATAAATCTTTATGTTTAAAAATAATACAACTGGGTGATATTTATAAAAAATTACTCAAGTATTATAAGAGTACAAGAAAAAAAATTTCATTTTTAATGTTTTAAATTATATATATAACAAATAAATATATATAAATATATTAATAAAATACATCATGATAGTAAGTGTTTAATATTTGTAGAAAACTTCTGAAACTGTCTCATAGCAATAGTTTCGCTATGTATAAAATTTGTAGAAAACTTTTTATAAATTTTAGATAAATTGTATAAAACTTTTTAAAGTTATTAATTTTGGATTATTCATGTAGAAAACTTTTTCTTTTCTACATGTTTTGAACATAGTTTTCTACATATAAATTTTATTTATAATATAATTTATATGTAATAAAATTGGAGAGGGATATGGAAGTAAAAGAAACACTTTTATCTGTTTGGGATAAAATAAAAATTTTTTGTAATAAACATGCTGAATGTTTGACTATACTTGGATTAGCGATACTCTTTTATTTTATATTTTTCCATGATATAGGTTCATATTCATTGATGGACGTTGATGAAACAAGATATGTTGCAATGGCAAAAGATATGTTTCATTCAAAAGATTTTTTGACATTATATTTGAATGGTGAGTATTTCTTTGAAAAACCTCCACTTTATTTTTGGCAAGAATGTTTGTCGTTTGCTTTGTGGGGCAAGGTTGATGAATGGACAGCAAGATTTCCTGTCGCATTGTTAGGTTTTATTTTTTCATTCATTGTTTATTTCACTTCTAAAAAAAGAGTTGATAGAAGATTCGGTGTTTTTACTTCTTTAATTATCGCTACTTCTTTAGAATTTATTATGCTTGCAAGATATGCAATTCTTGATATTGTTTTAACTTTTTACATCGGACTTGCATTGGTTTGTTATTTCCAAGTTTATTTTTGTCAAGAAAATCATAAAAAATATTATTGGTGGGCTTTTTATGCTTTTTCTGCATTAGCTATTATGGCTAAAGGAATTCCGGGATTTGTAGTTCCTTTCGGTACAGTATTTTTCACGTCAATAATGGCTAAAAAATTTAAAGAAATTTTTAAGCCAATTTATATAATTCCTGGAATGTTGTTATTTTTGCTAATTGTTTTACCTTGGCATATTGCAATGTTTAAAAAATATGATCCGTTATTCTTTAATGAATATATTATTAAACATCACTTGCATAGATTTTTGAATACCGCAAATAATGAAATAGGTAGAAAACAACCTTTCTATTATTATTTCATTGTTGTTTTATGGGGATTTATTCCTTGGGTATTTTCAATGATTGCAGTTTTTGTTGATAAAATTAAAAACTGGGGAAAACTTCATTATGTAGAAAAAGTTAAAAATTTTGACTTTGCATTATTAGATAATGTGCATAAGGCTTTGGCATTATCTTGGGTTACTGCAGTTTGGATAATGTTCTTTTTCTCATTATCTTCTACAAAACTTGCAACTTACATTTTGCCAATCTACTATCCGTTAGCAATAATTACAGGTTTAATGTGGCAAGATTATGTAAATATGAAAAAACACGAAAAACCGATAAATATTTCTGTAAAAATATTTGCTTGGGTTTGTATAATTGGCGGTGTTGCTGCAATGTTCACTCCTTTATATCTTCCTGCTCAATTGAATAATGATATTGCAGAAGTAAGATGGTTTGCTTTGATTTGTTTAATTGTATTTGGTGTAGGTTCGCTATTATTTGTAAAATATAAAAAATATATCGGTGTATTTATCTTCTATGTTTTATTTATGACAGTGATGTCTGCTTTTGCAACCGAAGAATTTTTTGAGGTTGATTACAAATTTGGTCAACAAGATTTAGTTCAATTTGCAAAATATGCAAAAGATTATGATTATAAAATATCTTCATTTAATATGGATAGAAAATATTCACTCCTTTATTACAATGATGAATTAGTTGACTATAATACTAAAACAGGTTTGAGTGTTGATAGTGTTAAAGAAGATTTAGCTAAAAAAGATAACGTTATCATTATAAAAAATAAAGAAATGGGCGAAATTGAGGGAAAACTTGATTATGATGTAATCAAAGTTGGAAGACGTTACACAATGATAAAGGGTAAATAATGCTAGGAAGATATGAAAAATTTTTAAAAGAATTTGATGAAGTTTTGAAATGCCTTTTAGAAAGTCAAAAAAGATATTTGAAATGTAAAAAGGGTTGTTCAAAATGTTGTGAAAAAGGAGAATATCCGTTTTCGCAGATTGAATTTGCATATCTTACACAAGGTTATATAAAACTTCCAGAGAAAACAAAGATTCTTGTTCAACAAAATATTAGAAATTTAAAAATGGATAAAAAAGAGTTCAAAGGTGAACGTTTTGAGCATAAATGTCCTTTTTTAATAAATGGTGAATGTTCTGTTTATGAATATCGAGGAATTATTTGCCGAACATTTGGACTTTGTTATTATGACGACATCAATGGATATGTAAGACTTCCGGATTGTGTTCATTATGGTTTGAATTATTCTGATTTTTATGATGATAAAAATCACACTCTGAATATTCAAGATGTTCCAAGAGTTAATCTTAGAATTGACAGAGTTTTAAATAGTCAACTCGCAGACAAATATAACCTTGAATGTGGTGAAATTCGTCCAATGATGGATTGGTTTGAACAAAAATAAATATTAAACACTTGTTGTTAAAGATGGTGCGATAGAAATAAATCTTCTAACTAAATCAGGATCCCATTGAGTTCCTGCTCCTTCTTTTAAAATTTGGCAAGCTTTTTCAATAGGCATTCCTTTTCTATAAGGTCTGTCACTTACCAATGCGTGATATGTGTCTGCAACAGATACAATTCTTGCTGCTAGAGGAATTTCGTTACCTTTTAAGTGTTCAGGATAACCATTACCATCAATTCTTTCATGGTGATATTTTACGATAGGAATTAAATCTCTCAAGGCTTCATTAGGAGCAAGCACTTTTTCTGCACCAATTGTAGGGTGTTGTTTCATTATTTCCCATTCTTCAGGAGTTAATTTTCCTGGTTTTTTAAGAACACTTTCAGGAATACCTATTTTTCCTACATCGTGAAGTAATGCACCAATTTTAATTCTTTCAACTTCATTTTCAGGCAAATTGATAGCTCTTGCTAGTGCTTCAGAATATCTTGAAACAGAAGTTGAGTGACCTTTTGTATAAGGGTCTTTTGCATCAATAGCACCAGCTAATGATGTAGCCATTTCCATCAAGTGGTTATGGTTAATAATTTCTTCTTGGTTAAATTTATGAACAAGTTCTTCTTCAAAATTAATACCAATTTGAGAATGACGTTTTGCAAGAACTTCTGCAAATGAATTTAATGCCATATCGTCCCAGAAATTGAAATCAGAAGAAGATACAATTGCAGACATACCTTCTTTATAACCTCTTGCTTGAGAAATAAACATTGCTTGTTCAGCAAGGATTAACAATTTTTCTTGGTCAGATGTACAATCAGGGAATGTTGAAATACCAACAGAAACCTTAACCGGTCCTACATCATCTACAAAACAACATGACAAACAGTATGTGATGTATTCTGCTAAATATTTTGCATCACGAGTATCGGTTTCCGGCATGATAATTGCTATTTCATCTCCACCATATCTGCCTGCTGAATCAGTATTTCTCATATTTTGTTTAACTTTTTCAGCTATAATTTTAATAACTTCATCACCTTTAGCATGACCTAATTCTCTGTTGATTTTAGAAATATTGTTAACATCAAACATAACAACAGAAAGGTGAGTTTTGTTAACTCTAGCTTTTTCAAGTTCTTTAGCTAATATTTCTTGGAAGCCTCTATGGTTGTATAAACCTGTTAAAGTGTCAGTATTCGCAACTTTGTTTGTTTGTTCCAAAAGTTGAGCATTATGTATAAACATTCCCATATAATTTGACAAGAATGTAACCATATTTGTATTGATATTTGAAATGCTTTGACCAACAAGCATTACACCAATACATTTATTTACTGACATCATTGGAAATACAACAGAACCTGTTTTGGCAAGGTATGGAATATTCAAATAATTGATATTATCTTTGTCAATTATTGTTTTATTTTTGAAACATTGAATAATAGGATTGTTTTCATCTGATAAAAAGATTTTTGATGCATAACAATTACCTGTTTTACTGTGAATTTTCAAATTTAAACATTTTGATTTTTCGTGGAATAATCCAAAACCAATAAAACTCCATTTTAATTTGTTTAAAAAAATTATATTCAAATTTGAGAATAATTCAGATATACTGTTGTTATTTTGAAACGCATCTGAAAAACTTTTCATAACATCAAAATAATTGAAATTGTTACTTAATACCGGTGTAACTTTTTCATTAGTATAACTTCTTGCTTTTGTTCTGTTTGAATTGAAATTATTAATTGTTTCAACAATACTGTTAAGGCTGTTTTCTTCTTTAACAGAAATAGGTTTTATAGAATTCGCAATATCTTTGCGAGTTTTTTTTATCTTTTTTAATTCTTTTTCATCAGGATTAGCAGGCGCAAACGGATTGTTAGGAACAGAAATCATTTTGATAGCTTCATTTTCTATCGAGTTTTCAATATTTTCGATAGGATTAGAATTCAAAATCTTCTTTTCCGATTTCTTCGTTTTATTTTCTTTTTTATTAGTTACATTTTCCAATACTACTACCTGATTTTTTCTTTCTATAAGTTTCGTAACAATAAAAAATTGACTTAATATCGCCGATTTTTTACATTACTAAACAATTCTACCTTTACAATACATCAAAAACAATACTTTAAATAGATGGATTGTAATCCATCAACCGTCAATCCTTTCAAAAATCCACATATATTTGTTACTACATTCATAGTATAAACTATTGAGGTAGTTTTTTCTACCCTTTTGAATATAAATGTTAACATGTGTTACGTATTTTTTATTCTTTGTTAATATGGTTATTTAAGAAAATATAATATTTATCTTTTTTATTTGTTTTTGATAGAATTAATCTGTACATAAAAAGGGGTAAAAATATGATTTTAGTAACAGGTGGAGCCGGATATATTGGTTCTCATACAGTAATAGCTTTATTAGAAAATGGTTTTGATGTAGTTATTTTTGATAATTTAGAATTGGGACATAAAGAAATTGTTGAAGTTTTGAAAAATATTTCTGCAAAAGGTAAAGTTGTAGATTTTATTCAAGGTGATTTGAAAGATTTAAGTGACATAAAAAAAGTTTTTGAAAAACATAATGATATAGAAGCAGTTATTCATTTTGCGGCTTATTCTCAAGTTGGGGAATCTGTAAAAAATCCTCAAAAATATTATTATAATAATGTTTACGGAACAATGAATTTGTTAAATGCAATGTTAGAAAACAATGTTAAAAAGATTGTTTTTTCATCTACTGCAGCTACTTATGGCAATGCTTGTTACACTCCAATAGATGAAGTTCACCCACAAAATCCTATCAATCCTTACGGAAAAACAAAATTAATGATTGAAAATATTATGGACGATTACGATAAGGCTTATGGTTTGAAATCTGTAAGATTAAGATATTTCAATGTTGCAGGTGCAGATAACAAATCAAGAGTTGGAGAATGGCACAATCCTGAAACCCACTTGATTCCAAATATTCTAAAATCAACATTTTCCGGTGGCAAAACTTTTGAAATGTACGGTACAGATTATGATACAAAAGACGGAACTTGTGTAAGAGATTATATTAATGTTGAAGATTTGGCAAATGCGCATGTTTTGGCTTTGAAATATTTAAATAATGGTGGAATAACAAATTTCTTTAACTTAGGAACTCAAGAGGGGAATAGTGTTAAAGAAGTATTTTCAGCTTGTACAAAAGTTACAGGAAAAGATATTCCCCTAAAAGAAATGCCACGTAGAGCAGGTGATCCTGCAATTTTAGTTGCGGCAAATTCAAAAGCAAAAGAAGTTTTAGGTTGGAATCCGGAAAAAACATTGGAAGAAAGTATCAAAACAGCTTATAGTTGGGAAACTTCATTACAAAAAGAATTGGTGTAAAAAGCCTTTTCTTGATTTGTGAATGATTTTGAAGTACTTTTATTATAAGTATTAGACAGATAGGGATTATGGAAGAGAAGTTGCAAAAAAATAATAATACTTCTTGTGCATTGTTAAAGGAAATATTGAAAAATATTTTTTCTATTAGTGATGCAGATTATAGTCATAAACTTATTAGAATTTTTGGTGTAAAACTCAGAATTTTAAAATCTTCAAACAAAAAAAGAGTTACTGTTGATTATTCAAGATATTCTGATATTACAAAAATTCCGCCTGCAGAGGGATTTTTGAGAGATTATCAATTAGCTCTTTTATCTATTTTAAAAGAAATGGATAGGGTTTGTTCTGAAAATAATATAAGATATTGGTTAAGCGGTGGGACATTATTGGGTGCAAAACGTCACAAAGGTTTCATTCCTTGGGACGATGATGTTGACACTGATATGATGAGAGAAGATTATGAAAAATTTCCGGAAATTTTCAATTCTTCTACTCAAAATCCTGATTTGTATTGTGAATTGTGGCGAGATGAAAATGCTTCTGCAACTTGTATTTTAAAAATTAAACACAAAAGAATAAAACAAGCTTTTGTAGATATTTTTCCACATGATTTTTATTTTACGGAAGTTCAAGGACGAGATAAAAAACATTTGAATAATAAAATTAAATTTATTAGAAAAATGTTATCGTTAAATCCATTTAGAATTTCTGATACTCAAAAATTAGAAGAAAAATTCAAAAGTATCACCCAAAAACGAATAAATGAAAATATTATCGTGAATGAAAACATAAAACCGTCTATTCATTGGGGAATTGATTTTCCTCACAGATGGAGCAATTGGATTTATGATTATGACCAAATTTTTCCTTTAAAGAAAATTGAATTTGAAGGATATGATTTCTGTTGTCCGAATGATACAGATTTTATGCTTAAAAATATTTATGGCGAATATATGAAATTTCCAAAGAGTATTTGCCCTCATCATACTGATGAAAATCAATTTACAGAAGAGGAAATTTTGGAATTGAAAAAATTAAAAGGAGAAAACTAAATTGTCTAAATTAAGACCATTAGAGTATATTTTTTCTATAACAAACAGCGGAACAGATAAATTGATTATGTTCTTAGGTATTCCTATCAGGATTGATCAATCTAAATATTATAGAGAAATTTGCGAAACACTTCCGGTTCAAAAAGATAAAATAGTTTTTGAAAATTTTAATGGAAACAGTTATGGTTGTAACCCTAAATATATTGCAGAAGAAATTATTAGAAGAAACTTGCCCTACGATTTGGTTTGGCTTGTGAGAAGTGTAACTAAGGAAAAAGAAAAGAATGTTTTTCCTGAACAAATAAGATTGGTTGGTTACGGTTCAAAACAGGCATTGAAAGAACTTGCGAGTGCAAAGATTTGGATTGATAACCAGAGAAAAAATTATTTCTTAAAAAAAGGATTAAGAAAAAAAGAGGGGCAATATTATATTCAAACTTGGCATGGTTCTTTAGGAATAAAAAAACTTGATGCAGATGTAGATGCTTTTGTTGGTGAATTGAAACAAGAATGGGTAAATAGGTCAAAATTAGATTCTTCAATGATGGATTATCTTTTAACAGATAGTGAATTTGAAAATAAAATTTTCAGACGTGCTTTATGGTTTAATAATGAAATAAAAGAATTCGGACACCCGAGAAATGATATATTTTTTAAGGATTCAATTAAGATAAAACAAAAAGTCCGAGATTTTTATAATATTCCTGAAGATAAAAAAATTCTTTTATATGTGCCGTCATTTAGAGATAGCGGAAATATTGATTGTTACGATTTAGAATATGAAAAAGTTCTAAAAGCAATGGAAGATAGATTTGGTGGAGATTGGATTTGTCTTGCAAGACTTCACCCTAGGACAAAAAAATATGACAAGGAATTGATTATGGAGTCAGACAAACTTATTGATGCTTGTTTCTATCCGGATATTCAAGAATTGTTAGTGTCCAGTGATGCAGCAATTACTGATTACTCAAGTTGTATTTTTGATTTTATGTTATCTAGAAAACCGGCATTTGTATTTGCAACTGATATAAAAGATTTTAATAATGACAGAGGTTTTTATTATCCGCTTGAGGCTACACCATTCCCGATTGCTGTTAATAACAAAGAATTAGTTGAGAATGTTTTAAAATTTGATGATGAAAAATATCAAAAAGATATTACAAACTTTTTGGAAGACAAAGGCTGTATGGAAGATGGGCATGCCTCTGAACGTGTAGTTGATTTGATAGAACAAATAATGAAAGAAGAAGTATAGTTATGAATATTGCGATAATTTTTGCAGGTGGAACAGGACAAAGATTGAGTTCCGGTGAAAATTCAATACCTAAACAGTTTTTAAAGATTAATGATAAACCTATTATTATTCATACTTTAGAGCTTTTTGAAAAGCATAAAGATATTGATAAGATTTATATTGCAATTCACCCTGATTATTTTGATTATATGCAAGATTTAATCAAACATCACTACATTACAAAAACTGCAGGAATTGTAAGAGGTGGAATTACAGGTCAAGATTCTATTTATAACGCACTCAAACTTGCCCAAAGTGAAAATCCAGATGATTCAATTGTTTTAATTCACGATGGTGTTCGACCAAATATAACAGAAGAAGTTATTACAAAAAATATTGAATGCGCAAAGAAAAACGGTAATGCAATCACTTGTACTTCTTGTTTTGAAACTATTTTGATTTCAGAGAACGGTGAAAATCCTGAACACGTACCTTATAGAAAACATACTTATGCAGCACAAGCTCCTCAGAGTTTCCATTTGGGCGAAGTAGTGGAAGCTCACGAAATTACTCGCAAAACTAATCCTAATTATAAAGATATTGTTGATACTTGTACATTATTTAAAACTTTAAACAAGAAAACTTTTATGGTTAGTGGAAATAGAGGCAATATAAAAATCACAACAATTGAAGATTTGTATATTTTACGTGCTTTGATTAGATATAAAGAAGATTTAGAAGCTTTTGGAGTTCAAATAGGAAAATAAGGTTAAATTAAGGTTAAATTTTTATGACAAGTTCTATTTTTGAAGAAGATATAAAAAATATTATTAAATACTTTAATATGTCTGTTTTTGACGGAAAAACTATTTTAATTACCGGAGCAACAGGTCTTTTAGGTAAATTATGTGTAAAAAGTTTATTGAATTCCGGATTTAATACCCAAGTAATTGCTCTTGTTCGAAATGAGGAAAAAGCAAATAAAATCTTTGGTAAATCTAATAGATTATCATTTTTGGTTCAAGATATTAATCAAAAAATTCAAACAACAAGAAAAGTCGATTATATAATTCATACTGCTAGTACAACGTCTTCAAAAGATTTTGTAGAAAAACCTGTAGAAACAATTTATACGGCATTAAACGGAACTCGTAATGTTTTGGAATTTGCAAAGAACAAGAAAATTACAGGCATGGTTTATTTGTCTTCTCTTGAAGTTTATGGGGTAAATCAAAAGGAAGATATCAAAGAAAATGATTATGGATTTATTGATATTTTGAACCCTAGAAGCAGCTATTCTGAGAGTAAAAAAATGGCAGAAACAATGTGTATATCTTATGGAAGCGAATACGGAGTTCCTGTAAAGATTGTAAGACTTGCCCAAACTTTTGGTGCAGGGGTTTCAAAAGATGATAATAGAGTTTTTGCACAATTTTCAAAAGCAGTCCTAAATGGTTATGATATTATTCTTCATACAAAAGGAGAAACAAAAAGAAATTATTGTTATACGACAGATGCTGTTAGGGCTATTTTCACAGTTTTGACTAAAGGTGAAAAAAATAGTGCATATAATATTGCAAATAAAAATACTTATTGCTCAATTGCAGAAATGGCGCATTTGTTAGAAAATGAGATTACAAAAGTTGTTTACGAAATTGATGATGTAAATCGTGGATATAATCCTACTGTCAAAATTTGCTTAAATACTGAAAAATTAGAACAATTAGGTTGGCAACCAAAAGTGGATATGAAAGAAATGTTTGAAAGAACAATTTCTGACATGCAAAATGAGGAATAGAATGCAAAAAATTAAAAATATAGAATTTTTGAGAACTTTTTTAATGCTTTCTATTGTTTTACACCACATGTTTATAACAAGAGATTGGTGTTTATGTTCTATATTTCCTAATATTTATTTGTATAGTTTTATAAAATCATTTATCGCATTTTCTTATAATTCTGTTGAGGGATTTTTTATAATTGCAGGTTTTTTGTTATTTTTAACATTCAAAAACTCAATAAAAGTTGTAGATTTTATAAAAAAGAAATATATAAGATTAACACCGGTTATAGTTTTTAGTTTTATTCTTTGTTTGGTTGGAACAATGTTAAAAGCCTTTCCATTTAAGATTATACCTAACTTAATGACGGCATTGTTATTAAATCAGTTTGGAGTATGCATTTCTATTGGACAAAACCCTGTTTTATGGTTTACATCAGTTTTGTTTGCAGGGTTGTTGTTTTATTTTTGCATATTGAAATTCGTTTCTAAAAAATATCAAACAATTTTAATTACAATTTTGACGGTTTTGGGTTATGGAATATTAGAAATTTTACAACATGGATTTTTTAATAAACCGTTAAAAAATTATTATTTCATTTTGAATATTGGTTTTTTAAGAGGTTTGGGCGGAATTGGTTTAGGTTGTTTGGTTGTTAAAATATTCCAAAATAACTATACAAAAATCCAAAACTTTACTCCATCTAAATTGAAAAAAATCTTGATTACATTTGCTGAAATATTATCATCTGTATTTGTATTTTGGTGGTTGTGTTTTCCACATTTGAAATATAATAATATCTTTTTTGTTATTGGATTTACTGTTTTGTTCAGTTTATTTATTTTCAAAAAGGGTTATTTATCAAATATTTTAGACAAAGATTTTTGGGTATTTTTAGGTAGATATCAATATTCAATGTATGTTGTTCATTATGTAATAATAAAAATTTTCGGAATTGTTTTATGGCAAAAGAATGTGGGTTGGGTTGTTTTACACCCTGTTTTGCCAATTGTTATAATGTTATTGATAATTTTAGCGGTGACAATATTTGCTTATCATTTTGTAGAAATTCCATGTGCAAAATATTTGAAAGACAAATTATTTTGTAGAACAATTGTTCAAGGAGAAAATAAATGACAAATTTATTTTATAAAATAAAACAAAAAATGGACAAAAAATATGGAAACAATGAAAACTATCACAGTTTATCAAGAATTCTGCCATATTTTAGACCTTATCTTTTTAGAACATTTTTGGCTTTAGGTTTAGCAATTCCAATTGGTGCGTTAGATGCGGTAATTGCTTTAGCTCTGAAACCTTATATGGATATTGTTATGCTTAACAAACAAATTCATTCAACTTGGTATATTCCCTTTTTAATTATTTTATTTACAACAATTCAAGGTTCATTGAATTACCTTGCTACATATATGAATGATTGGGTTGGAGGAAGAGTTACAAATGATTTGAAGATTGATTTATATACAAAATTGATGCGTCAATCTTCATACTTTTTCGATAAACAAACATCTGGTAAAGTCTTAAAAGCTTATAACAACGATGCAGATAAATCTTGTAGCGGCTTATTATCAAATATGAAGTCTTGTATTTCCAGATTATTTTCATCAATATCTTTGATTGGGGTTTTATTCTATAACTCTTGGCAATTAGCGATTATTGCAGTTTCAGTTTTGACTTGTGCGATGATTCCGTTAATGAAAATGAAATCTGCAATAAAAGATGTTTATAATCGTTCAGAGGGTGAAAATGCAAAAGTTCTAACCACTTATAATGAAGCTTTTGGCGGTAATAAAATTATTGCAGCGTATAATTTGTATGATTTAAATTCTAAAAAATTCTCAGAACTTGTACATAATGTATTTAATTTGAAAATGAAAATAACTCAACACGTTGGTTGGTTATCTCCGATGATGCATATTATAGTATCAGTTGGAATTGGTGCTGTTATAGGTTTAGGTAGTTATTTCATTGTAAAAGGATCGTTAACGGCCGGTCAATTTGTATCATTTATCACTGCGTTAATAATGTTATATACTCCAATTAAAGGACTTGGAAATAATGCAAAAAATATGACAACTTGTCTTTGTGCAATGGATAGGGTTGTTTCAAAACTTGATAAAAAAACAGGTTTTCAAGATAAAAAAGATGCAGTTGATTTTCCAAAATTTTCTGAAAAAATTACATTTGATGATGTTTCTTTTTATTATAAAAAAGATGTTTATGTTTTGCATAACATTTCTTTTGAAGTTAAAAAAGGTGAAACAATTGCGCTTGTTGGAAATTCAGGTGGTGGTAAAACAACAATTGTCAATCTTTTGCCAAGATTTTATAATACAAAAGGTGGCGATATAAAAATTGACGGAACATCTATTTATAAAATTAAAATTGATGATTTAAGAGCAAATATTGCGGTTGTTTTCCAAGATAATTTCTTATTTGAGGGTACAATCAGAGATAATATTATGATAGGAAATCTGAATGCAACGAAAGAAGAACTCCAACAAGCAATAAAGAATTCTTATCTGGATGATTTTATAAACAGTTTAGAAAAAGGTTTAGATACACCAATAGGTGAAAGAGGGGTTTTACTATCCGGTGGTCAAAAGCAGAGAATAGGTATAGCAAGAGCATTCTTGAAAAATGCTCCAATACTTGTTTTAGATGAAGCAACATCAGCTCTGGACAATCAAGCAGAACATATTGTTCAACAAGCTATTGACAATTTAATGAAAGATAGAACTGTTTTTGTAATTGCACACAGATTATCAACAATCCAAAATGCGGACAAGATTGCTGTAATAAATCATGGGTATTTGACTGAAATGGGTACACATGATGAGTTGCTTGGTATTTCAAATGGTGAATACAAAAAACTTTATGATATGCAATTTGCATAAATTATGCTTACAAATGAAATGGTAAAATATTTTCTACACTCCAACAAGAAGTTGAGATAAATCGTCTTCTAATAGGCTTTTTTGGAATGCTTCACATTCAATAATCATATCAAATATTTGAGAATATTTTGTACTGTGAAGAACTTTTGACAAATCATCTATTCCTAAAAATTCAACTGTATAAAATGCACTGTTTTTATCTAAAATATTTATAAATCCAACTTCTTCATACAAATCTAACAATCTTTCAAAAACTTTTATAGATTTACCTAAAAAACTTGCACATCTGACAAGTTCAATTTTCCCATTGTTGTTATGAACAGCAAATTTTAACATTCCTGTGAATGTTTTCAAAAATTCTTGTTCATCAAGAACTTTTGGTTCATAACTCATAAAATGCAAACCTTTTGGTTGAGCTTTTTCTAAGATATTTTCAAGAGTTTGTCTATCTGCCGGATAGTCAAAAAACATTACAACATCACATTTTGGAACATCTTGCCTTGTAAAAGTTTTTGATGCAATTTCTTTAAACGGTTTTACTGTATCAAGAACTTGTTTGCTTTCTGCAAAAATTCTTATGTTTAGTTTAGAAGATTTGATATAATCATTTACACTGGGCAAAATACCGGTTTTTGCTCTGTTATCATATATTTTGTAATTCGTTTGTGGTTGAATTTCTTCTTCTTTTAAAGAATCCGAATGAATATCATCAATAATCAATTGAACAGAAATATTTCCATTGAATTCATTTATTTGTGGGTGAAAAGCAATATCAAGAGTGTCACCCGAACTTAATCCGATATCTCCTTTTTGCCACCAAATTGACGTGAACTCATAAGCATCTTTTCCAATGACAAGACGAAGATGGGAACTATCAGAACCCATTAATTTTTTTTGTTTAACTTTAAGATTATTCATCGCAAATATTGGACTTGGATTCATTGCACCAAATGGTTCAAGTTTTGAAATCTCTTCGACCAAATCAGTTGTTACATCACTAGCTTCAAGCATTAAATCAATATTCACAAATGGTTTAAGATCCTTATTTGCGGTGTAAGATTTAACTGTTTCACATAGAGCTTTTTTTACTGTTTCAAAAGGTGTTTTTTCTCCGGTGAAACTCAATCCGGCAGCCATTTTGTGTCCGCCAAAACCATCAAACAAATCGGCATTTTCGTTTATAACATCATATAAAGGTACACCCTCAATACTTCTTGCAGAACATCTGTATTGGTCTTTGTCTTTGACATAAGTCATTAAAAATACAGGTTTGTAGTATTTTTCAACAAGTTTTGATGCAACAATTCCGATAATTCCAATATGCCAACCCTCTTTGTATAAAACTATTGCAGGGTTTTTGTTTCCCTCTTTTTGAACCATTGCATCTGCTTGAGCAAAAACTTCTTGACATAAAGTTTGTCTAACTTTATTTAATTCATTCAAAGTTGTTACTGCCATTTGAACTTCTTGCGGATTATCAGAAATTAGAACTTTTAATGCAGATTCTACTGTATCAAGTCTTCCTGATGCATTAATTCTTGGTGCAACTCCAAAAGCAATCATTTCAGAAGTTACACCTTTTGTAATATCATATCCTGCACTTTCTAGGAGTTTTTTTAGTCCGTCATGTTTTCCTCTTGAAATAAGTTCAAGTCCTTTTGTTACAAAGTATCTGTTTTCTCCTAACAGAGGAACAACGTCTGAGACAGTACCTACAGCAACAAATGGGAGTATTTCATATACAAATTCTGTTTTTTCATATTTTGTAAGAATTGCTTGTGCAACTTTGAATGCAACCCCGCAACCTGCAAGATAAGTTAAATGTTCAATTTGTTTAGCTGATAAATTTTCGTCTAAAGCATTTGGAGCTTTGGGATTTATTATTGCATAAGCCGGTGGCAATTCTTCTGGAGCTTCGTGGTGATCAGTGATTATGACATCAATAATTTTGAAACTGTTCATAAATTTAACTGCATCAACATCAGAAATTCCACAGTCAACGGAGATAATAACTTTTGGTTTTACGGTAGTCATTAGTTTGATTAAAGCTTTTTTATCAAAACCGTGACCCTCATTTTCTCTATCCGGAATAAAATAATGGACATTTCCACCTAAATATTTTAGCGTTTTATAAAGAATAGATGTTGAAGTAACACCGTCAGCATCAAAATCGCCATAAACAATGATTGTTTCTTCGTTATCAATTGCTTTTGATAATCTTTCTACTGTTTTTTGCATATCAGTAAATGCATTAGGTGAAGTTAAAGTCATTTCTAATGGGTTTAGAAATTCTTTCATTTCTTCCGATGTTTTAATTCCACGTGAAACTAACAATCTTTTTATTAAAGATTTTTCATTAGAATCTGTTGATTCTATTATCCATTCTTTTTTCATTTTTCTCCCAAGTCCTTTAATAAAAATAATAACACAGAAAATCGTGTTGTTAAATGATGTAAATTTCTTTTCCTTTTTAATAAAATAGGTTAAAATATAAAAATTAGTTTACAGCTATGATGGAGGAAAATTCAAAATGAAAAGATTTTCACAACTATTTACCCTGATTTTAGGATTGATGATTGTATCAAGCGGAATGGTTATGGCAGAAACAAAATTTACACCGCTAAATTTTGATGATTCATCTTCAATCAAAACAACAACATCATCACCAACAACTTCTACTTATACAACAACAGAAGTAAAAGGAACCGATTTGTTAGATCCAAGTCAAGTTACCGGTGGTACAAAAATGCAAAATTCTATTCTTCAAATAGAAAATGCACAAGTAGAAATTAGAAATAAACTATTAAACTACAAAACAAATTATGCAGAAATAGATTCTCGTTATCAAACAGCAAAAACAGAGAGAAAAGCTGCTAAAAAACAAATCAAATATGCAGAAAAGAAAATTAAAAATTTAGATACTGCAAAGAAAAGAATTAGAAAAAATTTCGAACGTAAAATTAATTTATAATTTTCTTGGGCAAAACATTTATTTAAAGGAAGTGAAAGGCTATCAAATATTTCTGATAGCCTTTTTTTTATTATATGCTAAGATATTTTTGCTATGTCAAAACTTTCTACTCAAGAATTATTTGGAAAATATTGCACTAAAAAAGAACATTCCTTACAGGTTGAAAAATTATGTAGTCTAATTTTTGATGAAGTTAATAAAAAAGTTAAAGAATTACCGGAAACTCAAAAACAAATCTTAAAAGCTTCTGCGCTTTTGCACGATATCGGATATTTTAAAACTAGTGGAAAAGAGCATAATAAATATAGTTTTCAAATTATATCAGAGGAGGGCTTGTCTGATTTTGATGATAAAGATACAGAATTGATTGCTTTTATATGCCTGTATCATAGGGGAAAACTTCCGGATAAACATGAAGATAAAGCTTTTGGAATACTGGATAAAAAGAAAAGGAAGATTGTAAAAAGACTTTGCGGAATTTTGAAAATAGCAGACGGTTTTTCAGGTGATGATATTTTAAAAATAGATGGTGTTGAAATTAATTATAGTAAAGAAGAAAATATTGTAGAAATGGATTTAAAGCTTAAAGACAAAACGGATAGTATTGATATATTTAAAGCTGTTAAAAAGAAAGAATTGTTTGAAATTGGATTTAAAACGCAGGTTATTTTAAAGATAAGTAAATAAAATATTTAAGAGGGGCTTGATTTTAAAAAATGTTTATAGTACATTTGTTCATGCGAACGAAAGGCTTTATTAAGACCGTTCAGCTCTAAGGGCTGCTAGCTCAGGTGGTTAGAGCGCACCCCTGATAAGGGTGAGGTCGGTGGTTCGAGTCCACTGCGGCCCATATTTAAAACACAATAATAGCAAGGCTTTTAGACCTTGCTTTTTTAATGCAAATTTTTATGAAAATAATTTTATGTAATATTTATGGACTGACCTGTTTTGTGTAATTGTCATAATTCAGTCATACTCTGCAAGATTGGTAACATTTAACAATAAAAAATGAGCAACCATGGTGAGATTGCTCAAAATTTTTAACTAATTATTTACTAATTAAAGTTTGCTAATGCTTCGACTGCCGAAATTTCTTGCTCTCGCATTGTATGAGCATAACGCATTGTGGTTTGAATGCTTGCATGGTTAAGGATTTGTTTAACAACTGGAAGTGGAACACCTGCCGCAACCATTCTTGTTGCTCCCGTATGACGTAAGTCGTGAAATCTTAGATTTTTAACATTAGCAAGTTTGCAAACAGTTTTAAAACATTTTTTGATGTCATTGTATTTTGTTCCTGTGTATGGATTGGTAAAAACATATTTATTTTGACCTTTATTTTTGTACATGGCTAATAATGTTTTACGCAACTTGCTACTCATTGGAATTGTATTTTTCTTGCCATTTTTTGTATTGAGAGCAGATATTTCATTTTTATCGAAATCAACGCAATCCCAAGTCATATTTAATATTTCACCCTTCCTCATACCAGTATTAAGTGCCATAATAAGAATTGGTTTTAAATATGCATGTTCTCCATTGTGAATACGTTGCAATCTTTCTTGCTCCTCACGAGGTAGTTTTGAAAAAGAAAAATCATCATCACAAACTTGATACATACGTTTTTCTTCTTCAACGGATAAATGACGTTCAAGTTTGTTTGTTACACGAAGTTTATTAACTTCTCTTAGTGGATTTTCCCTTGCAAAACCATTGGCAATAGCTAAAGAAAACATTTTGCTCAATGCTGCAAGTTCTCGATTTATTGTAGCAGATGAAATATGTTTAACAACTTCCTTGCCATTAACATTTTTTCTTGCAAACGTTGTTTTTTGTCTGCTTTCTTTATAGTTTTCAATGATTTTGGGAGTAATGTCGGCAATAGTTTTATTTTTCCATAATTCCTTAAATCGCTTTGCAATTCTTACCGCTGTATCTTTTGCTGATAGATTGGTTTCTGCATAATTGATATACATGTCTGCTATTTCGATGAAAGGTTTTTGACCTATATTTTCTGCCAAATCAAGACGACCACGCAACAAATCTGCTTTGAATACAGTTACATATTTTTCTGCGTCTTTCCTGCATGTTGCCTCTGGAATAGCACGACAGTAACGTTTTTTACGTATCATGATTTCAAAATACCAATGTCCGCTTTTTTCATAAACACCCATGGTGATTGTTGCCTTTCGTTTAACTTATTTTATATTTTTATTATCACGTCAAACTAACTAAAAGGCAACGGGGACAGTGCTTTTAGGGTGCAAGATTGGTACAATTTGCACTAATTAGTTTTAAACAGAATTAAGCCTGTTGAATAAGGTAAAGAATGCAAATTGTTACATTTGTACATATTTTTTTGATTTTTGTGATTTGAGATAAAATGTATATATGTTTATAAGCAAAGATACTGCGACAGAGGCTTTAAATTTTATTATTCAATATGCAGATGATATTGATGTTGGGAACTTACTGAAAAATTGTAAGTTCCGTTTAAATAACAGAGTACCAAAACAGAAAATAACTGATAAAAATTTAATGAGTAATAAGGAATTATTGTTATTAAAACTATGTCTAGCCAATCGAGATTATTACTTACATCATGATTTTGCAAGTTCTGATGATATTGTATCTGATAGTTTTAAGGCAAATATACTTATAAAACATTTAAAGGTTATTGCAGAATGTTATAACCACTGCTTTGCAGAACAAAAACAAGAACAACAGTATGAAATTAGTAAAAATACATTAGGGCTTGCAATTGATAATACAACTGTAAGTATTGAAGATTATAAATACAAAAATAACCTAATAAGAGATATAAATAAAAAAATACTACACCTAATAATTAATAGTTATAGTGAACACAAATTTTATTATATTTTTAACAAGGATAGTGTTACAAAGGTTGAATTTAAGAAAAATAAAGAAATTAGGACATGTTATAATATACTTTCTGCCCAAAGAACGTCTTATATTATTAGTAAAAATACTGGACTTAAAATAAACATTGGTATTCCGATAAAGTTTAGTGGGTTTGAATACAATACTGATGAAAAAACTCAATACAAAGATTACAAGAATTTTGAAAAATTAAATAAAGCAATTATTAATGCATTGGAAAAAGAACCTACACCTTGTCATTGGTGCTACCCTGATAAGAAAGGTAATCCTAAAAAGTTCGTATGTGAAAATTGCAAAGATTTACTGTTACAACTAAATAATATGCAAAATTCAAAAGACAAAGCAAGAATAAAAATTGAAAAAGAACTGAGGAAATTTAATTATACTAAATATGCAAATGCAATGACTTTACGCAAACGAAGAAAACAATATTTAGAATATGTTTTAATGGATTGTAAAGAAAATATTGATATTACAAATGATTATACAAAATTCCTATTAGAACTTATAAACAAATGCTTTGGTAAGATTTAAAAAAGAATATTTTTGTAACAAGATTAAAACAGATTCTTGTTATTACATTTTAACCGTAGAACTCACGCAAAATTTAGCGTGAGTTTTTTGCAATAAATATGATAAGTGCTTTATGCTAATAATGACAAGTAAAACTGATACATTATAAAATAATTACTTTTGTAAAAAATACAGAATATTGCGTATATTTTGCAAAAGTATTTAATGCCTTAAATTTGCAAATCTTAGACGAACATTGAATAATAAGGCTATGAAAACTTTTAATCATATACATACAGAACAATTTAATATTGAATTTTTAACCTGTCAGGAAGTAGCTGACATTTTAAAAGTTCAAGTGGGCACAATTTATAGTTGGATAAGTTATGAACAACTGCCGACAGAAATCTTTGTTAAACTTGGTCGTAAACCTAGATTTATCAAAGAACGTGTCATAAATTGGATTTTAAATGGTGCAGAACTAAAAAAAAGACCGAAGAAAGGAAAACAAAATGAGCAAGAAGTTTAAACTAAACTTAAAACCTCGCGATAGCACGATTGCAATCTGGTTGATGAACCACATTAGCAACGGTAAGCGACAAAACAAAACTGCTAAAAAGTGCAAAAGCACCAGAGCAGGAAAACTTAACCTAGAAAACTAAATAAAACAACTATTACTTTACAAAAGTGGTGATAAATAATCGGCAACCCAAATTGATTGTTTGATTATGTAAAAATTAAAAGGTATTTTTGTATTAGTAAAAATAATATTAAAACACCCAATTTTTTATTTTTTTAAGCTCCGCAACCTAGCGGTTGCTTCGCCCAAGTGTGAGAGATAAAAGTAATTTGTTGTAACTGAACCACCTTGAACGATTGTTCTTGCAGTATTCCTCTCACTTTGATGATACAAATTTAAAGGGAAAAAAATATGGTAAAACAAACTGATAGCAACAGTTTTTGTTCTGTTGCAAAATTTTTAAAATTGCTCGGAACAACAAAAACTAAATTAAATACCGCAATTCAAGGTGGTTACAGGCGTTACCCAATATTCAAGGATAATAAAGTTCGTTGGATTGAGCAACCAAATGAAGATTTAAAAATTATTCAACAAACATTATTAAGATATTTGCAGGACAATCTTGAATGTCCTCCGTACTGTATGGCTGGCTTTAAAGGTCAAAATAATATTAAAAATGCTTTACGGCACAAAAATAAGAGGGAAGTAATAACCATGGATATTTCCCACTATTTCCCTAGCACCAAAGCAGAATATATTAGACAATTTTTTGAAGAAACTTTTGAAGCACAAGGAGAAGTTTTAGAATTGCTTGTAAAACTAACTACTTACAATGATTATTTGCCGACGGGTGCTCCGACAAGTTCACTGCTTTCATGTTTCGCTCATAAGGAAATTTTCGACCAAATTTATCAAAAAATGCAAGAACATAAGGCTGACATGAGTACATACATTGATGACATAACGATTTCAACAAATGAACACATCGGAAATTGGGTCATAAGCTATATAAACAACTTGTTGAACCAGCATGGATTGCATTTGAAGAAATCCAAAACTCGGCGATATGGATACAAATCTGCGTTGGTAACAGGTTTGTATATAGGACAAGACGGCACGCTTTCAACACCTTACAAGATGAATTATTCAGTAATAAAAGAATTGAGTAAAAAAGAAATCAAAGAAATGTCGATTAAGCAATTACGTAAATTTATTGCGAAGATTGCATACATACGTCAGTTGCACCCAAAACGATTTAAAACTACTCAAGTGAAAGCAATTAAACAACTAAAAAAATTACAAAAAATTCAAAATAACTAAAGATAGAAAGGAAAAAATGACGTGTTAGGATTAGAGGAATTACAAATAGTAAATTATGATGTAACAGAAAAAATGTACGATAAAAACAACGAACTCAAAGGCTACCGAGTTGAAATCACGTTGGAAACATACGTTGAGCGCGAATTTGACTGGATTTATAACCTTTCGGCACACCTAGATTCAATCGCACAACACCAAGAAAGTAATGCAAACAAAAATGATGATACCGAAGATTTAGAATAAATATTCAACCCATTAATATATCTCGCTGTAACGCAATTTACAGCGAGTTTTTTGCGGTAAATTGCCAAATCATACAAATACATACACACAACATAAAACGCATGAAATAGCCGCAAATACGCTTGGCATTTGAGATACAAACCTGATTAATCAACTTTACCATTACATGTAATTTGGGATTCCCAAAATTCTACATCTAACACGAATTGTAAAAACTGGCATGGTAAGGGGATTTTTTTGTTTGTATTTTACGTTAAAGGCAATTTATTATTGGGTTGCCCAAAGGTATGAACACAATATAAATGCTTGCCATTTTCTACCAAAATCTTCATTTTGTAATTTTTAATTAAATTAAAAGGAGGATTGCACAATGGCAACAGTTGAACCGATTAGAAACAAAAAAGACATTCAAAAAGTTGAAAAAATATTAGCAAAGCAAGGGGCAAGAGAATTATTGCTTTTTGTAATTGGTACAAATTGCGGACTTAGAATTTCTGATATACTTAACTTAAATGTTGGCGATGTAAGAAACAAATCGCACATACAAATAACAGAAAAGAAAACTGGTAAATTTAAGAAATTTCCAATCAATGCAAAATTAAAACCGTTGTTAGAAGAATTTATTAAGAGCAGGAAGAATGATGAACCGTTGTTTTTGTCGCATTGGGGGCATAGATTAGACAGAGTAACAGCATATTATATTATTAGAAATGCTTGCGAAAAAGCAAAATTACAAGAAAAAATCGGAACTCACTCCATGCGTAAATCGTTTGGTTATCACCATTATCAACAATTTAAAGATGTTGTGATACTGCAAAAAATATTTAATCACTCAAGCCCACAAATTACATTGAGATACATAGGAATTGAGCAAGACGAAATTGACTACTCTTATAACAACTTTATACTATAACTCTCAAATGCAGTAACAACAGTTAATCCGATACATTTTGAACGCCTTACAATTTATCTATTTTGTAAAACGACTTTTTAAAGAACCACTAAAATCACCGTATCACAAACAAAAAATACGTGCAAAATCTTCTAAAAAATGTAAAGCGTTATGAATTTATTAAAACATTCTTTGCTTAAAACTCAATAATAGCAAGGCTTTTTAAAATGCCTTACAAAATAGATAAATTGTATAGTGATTTCCTGACAAATACTAAAGAAAAACATAATTAAAAAAAAATAATTATAGATAAAAATACCAACAAGAAAGGAACAGGTAACATGAAAAAAATATTCTTATTTTTAGCTTTGTTTATATCAATAGTACCAACTCATGCTGCTGTTGACGGAGTTTTATCTATGGAAGCTATGCAAGCTAAACAAGAAGGAAATCTCACGAAACAACATGTTGTCGCACAAAAAATTATATCAAAAAATCCAGAGGACCCTTTAGGCTATTCACTTGAAGCTGAAATCCTTTTTAAGACTAAAAAATATGAAGAAGCAATTCCATATTATACAAAAGCTATTAATGCAGTAAAAACAATTAAAGAGCAAGATAGTATAAAATTAAGAAAAATGGGGTATTCGGACAAAGATATAGATAGTGTCCTAAATTTTAATTCAAGTTTAGCGGAATATTACAATTTTCGTGGTATTTGTAATATTGAATTAAATAAAGAAAATGCAGCATTAAACGATTTTATTTCTGCTGAAAAATTTAATAATAAAAAATACTTTATTATAAGTTGGTATAAATCTTTATGTTTCATTAAACTTGCACGCTATGATGAGGCTCAAAAAGAATTACAGATTACAAAAAATCTTGCCAAAAATTCAGACGAAAAAGAAGCTACAGAAAATCTTATTCAATTTGTTAATAAGAAAAAGAATTAAAAATTGGAGTTAAAATACAGCAGCTTATTTTGCACGATATTAAAGGGAATAAAAACATGACAGACAGTTTTGACGAAATGCGAAAAATAATAAAAGATTTAAAAAGCTACAGACAGGATGATTTACAGGTTGAAAAGAATTTAACAAATAGTAATGTTTCTGAAAATGAAAATCTATCAGAAGACAAACCAATAGAACAAGAAGAGAATTATATAGATTTTGAAAATGCCGATAATCCAGAGGGTGGCACAGAAGTATCTTTTACTAACATGGAAACAGATACAAAAGAGGATGCACCTATTGAAGTTTGCAAAATTTGTCCGAATTGTAGCAATAAATGTAATATTGAAGCAATATATTGTAACAAGTGTGGGGCTAAATTAGAGATTGAACGTAAGTGTCCAACTTGTGGAACAGATTATACTGAAGATGACATATTTTGTATGAAATGCGGAACTAAATTACAAGAACAATCCACAAAAATACATTCTTGTCCCGTATGTGGGACGAAATACAAAGACGGAAGTATCTTTTGCGGAGAATGTGGAACAAATTTAAAAACAAATGAAAATACAGATTTTGACAATCAGACTACTACTCAACATATACAAAATACAGAAACTAACAATATAAGCCAAAATACTGTAAAATGCCCATATTGTGGGAGTATGATTGCAAGATACACTAAGAAATGTCCACATTGTGGAGAATGGTTAAGTGGAAGTGTTTCACATTTTAGTTGTGGAAGTTTTTTAGTTTTAATTACAACAATTATTGCTATCTGTATGGCGATTGGAGGAGAAAGTATTGGAATTCCGTTGGTTGGTGAAATTGGTGGAATTTGGCTTGTGATAGTTGCGTTTTTATATTTTTTACCATCTTTAATATCTGACTGGAGGGGGCATGACTCTAAATTTGCAATTTTTATTGTAAATTTGTTATTTGGTTGGACTTTTATCGGTTGGTTTGTAGCACTAATATTTTCATTTACAGGAAGGAGTAGATAATATGCACTGTCCAAATTGTGGAAATGAATTAAATAAAAATCAGAAATTTTGCTCTAAATGTGGAGCAAACCTAACTGATGATAAAAATTATTTAAAAAAAATTAGAGATTCTGACTCATTATTTTATCCTCTAATTATAGGTGCAGTTATTGTTATTCTGCTATTAGTTAGTTCAGGGCTTTCAGTTTTTGCATACAATAAAATTTGCGAGAATATAAAAAATGATATTCAAATTGAATTACCAAATGACCAGCAAAATTATTCGGAATATAAGTCAATTACTCCTATATATTCTAAAATTGATACAATGACAGAAAAACAAGCATTGGAAAAAATTATTCAGCAGGAACAAGATTTAAAAGAATTTTTCAACCAAAATCACACAACTGCCGATAATTCTGTACTGTTTGCAACATTTTACGAAAACCTTATTACATTATCAGAAAAGTTAGATAAATTAATAAATAATGAAAATAATTCTGTTTTTCTGGAAGATAAGACCACGACAATTATAAATGGTATTCAGATTTGTCCTAACCAAATAAATAGAGAAAAATTAACAGGATATTATAAAATAACAGAACCAAAAACTGATTTATTTAGGACAACATTTGCAATTACAAGCGATAATGTTGAACCAAATTATACATATATTTATAATCAATTTTCAAAATACCTTGAAGAACCATATCAAGACTATTTAAACCACAAAATGCAGTATCAAATTTTAAGAAAAGACCAGGCTTTGTGGGTTTATGAACATAGAAATAAGAATATAACTAAAGATAAACTAATAGAATATATTATATCATTAAGAAATATTTTAAATGAGTATCCGAATTTTGAACTTTGGTATTATTTGCAAAGTGATATAAAAATATACCTTGATGCTCTTCTTTTTGAAGATTGGAAAATGCCAAATGAACCACCAATAAAAGATGTTTTGGCTAAATTTTTAAAAGTTGCACAAAAGGGTACATATGAATACGAAACTGCAGAAAATTTTTATTATATGAATACAAATGAAAATGAATATGAAAATTCTTATGAAGCTAAATACGAGGAATGGCACGATAGAACTTTTGACAACGATGGGATACCTATAATTACACAACGGGAAATGAATATACATGCAAATGCTGTAAGTGAATACAAACAAAAAGAATTTAATAAAAAAGTACAATCATATAAAAATTTACAATTAAATGATAACGGAACATTAGTAAAATACATAAACGATTATAATAAACGGAAAAATAATCTTGAAGTTGTTGTATTTCCTCATAAAAACAGTGCTTATAGTCGTATTGAATATGGTTCAAGTTTTCCAATACAACTTGCGGAATCGGAAGAATTGTTTAATGAGCTAGAATTATTTACTTATAGAAAAATAACAGATACATATCAAAATAAATATGAACATGTAAATAAAATTAAAATGAAGGCTTACCATGAATATTATGAACAAGTGAAACAAAATATATTAAATTCAGAATATTTTGCTAATGATATGAAAAAATATTTGAGTAACTACAATACAAGGAAAAATTTATATAAACAAATAGTATCTGATAAAATGAGTAATAATGATTTTAATGCTTGGTTTGATAAATTAGAATTATATTCATATAAAATAATTTTAATCGATTTAAGCAGACTTAAAGATAATTCGGAGGACATAAATAAAATTTTTGCAAGATAGATTTACTATTATTAACACAATATTACAAAAACTTTTCTAATACATCAGTAACAGTAACAAAACAAAATACTTATATTAGTATTTTGTTTTGTGTTCTTTCTGTCTTTGCCAATATTCCATGGTGCGTTGGTGGCGTTGTTTTAGTTCAAAGATTTGTTTTTGCAGGCGGTTTAAATTGCGATTGAAACTGTCTTTTTCTGTTTGCATTTTTTTATTGATTTCTTCTGCGTTCATATTTTCCCCTTTGTTTTAATAAAAACAGTTGTTTGCTCAATGCGTTGCTATATCTTAATAACGACCGTTTAAACTTTCGTCATCAGTAAACTAAAAACGGGTGAATTTTACGATATGGGGTTGGATAATAAAAATATAAAATATAGGTTTTCACGATATGGCATAAATTTTAGCCTAGAAAGGAGCAAAAAATGACCACCTATTCATACCTTAGAGTAAGTACATTGGAACAAAACACAGAGAAGAACAAACTAGATGTTTTAAAGTTTGCAAACGAAAGAAAATTAGGCAACGTAGAATTTGTGGAAGAACAAATTAGCGGTAAATCAAACTTTAAAAACCGACAACTTGGTGCATTATTAGAAAAAATGCAAAAGGACGATGTTTTAATTGTTCCTGAACTTTCAAGAATTGCACGCTCAATTACACAAATCTTTGAGGTAATTGACATTACAAAACAAAAAGGCATTACACTTTACTCAATTAAAGAAGATTTTTCAAACAACGACAAAAGCATTACATCTACTGTTACAACAACAATTTTTGCTTTGGTTGCTCAAATTGAAAGAGATTTGATTAGTTTGAGAACAATCGAAGCATTACACGCTAAAAAAGCAAATGGTGCAAAATTAGGCAGACCAAACGGCAGAGGCAAATCAAAACTTGATGAACACCAAGAAGAAATACTAAAATTAGTAGATTTAAAAGTTCCTAAAACAATTATTGCAAGGCAATACAATACATCTGTTGCAAACTTGCACAGATTTTTAAAATCTTTGTAATTTTAAAATACAAAATATGGCAGGGCAAAATGCTCTGCTATTTTTTTTGTTTGAAATTTTATGTAATATTTATGGACTATTATGTAATTTTATGTAGTTTTTTTGAGTTTTACCAACTTTGCGAAAGTGTTTCAAACGCAAGTATAGTAACAAAAATTACAGCTCTGTAAAAACTTTGATTAGCACTGATAAGGGTGAGGTCGGTGGTTCGAGTCCACTGCGGCCCATATAAAGAAGAGGACAGGATTTAAGTCCTCTTTTTTATTGCTTAAATTTGAGTAATTTTTATGGTCTTGTGTAATATTTGTGTAATTGGTTGTTTTGTGTAGTCTGTAAAAATAAGTAAAGATTATACAAAATTATTGGTTGCTCGTCTTTTTTGTGTTAGGACAATTAATATTGTAGGAGACAATTCTAATGGTAAAAAAACAACATGCTGATAGAATGATTAGAGAATATATATCTGAACTAATTCGTACAAATAATTTAATGGTAAAAGATGGTGTAGTAACTAAAAATGGCAATAATATCGTAATTGAAAAGGGTATCATAATGGCTGCAAATACCCCAAAAGATACTTTACGTTTTTCTACCGTAGATATATTTGATACACCAACAGATGATACTATTATATGGCGATATATGGATTGGAGTAAATTTGAATATTTAATTACTAAACAAAAATTATATATGCCAAATCCAACTAAGTTTATTCAAGATAAAAAAGAGGGGTATCCAACGAAAGATATTGAAAAATTTATTAAATCTACTGTTGAAGATACATACTATAAGTTTTTACTTCCCCATTATAAAGAAATTACAGTTAATGGTATAAAGCTGTCAGGTAAACCTTATCGAGACCTTCAACCTTTAGTTAATATGTGGAAAAAAGTTTATAGTTATTGCCTCCCTAGATTTTATATATCATGTTGGACCGAAAGAAATTATGAGAGTGAACAAATGTGGAAATCTTACATTGAAGATGAAGAATTAAGAAAGTCTGCAGTTGCAATAAAAACTACTGTTGGGGATTTAAAAAAATCATTAAAAACTACAGGCTTATTTGATCTTGCTAGAGTACAATATTTTGATATTACAAATCCTAAGCAAAGAACAAAAGAAGAATTTTTTAGAATTATGCCTGGAATACAACCACTGGTTCGTTATATGCTTTTGAATAAACGCGATTGCTATAAAGATGATAAAGAAATTCGACTTATGACAGATAATCTAATGCAGAATAGAACGCAATGGGAAATGAACTCAGTAATGACTATTTGTGGTGATTCAGATTTTGATTACGACCAACCTGTTGATATTGAAGCAAAGCAAATTCCAATAAATCTTGAAACATTGCTTAAAGAAATTAGGCTTTCCCCTTTTGCAAATATAAATCTATATAGCGACGTTAAAAAATTATTAACAGCCAACAACTTACAAAATATACCAATAAAAAATTCTTTTTTAAACACAGATGAAGGTTTTGTTGACTTAGATTGTAGAAATATTTATTTATAAATTATAATTGGCCAATGCTTCGACTGCTGAAATTTCTTGCTCTCGCATTGTATGAGCATAACGCATTGTGGTTTGGATATTGGCGTGATTTAGTATTTGTTTAACAACTGGAAGTGGAACACCTGCCGCAACCATTCTTGTTGCTCCTGTATGACGTAAGTCGTGAAATCTTAGATTTTTAACATTTGCAAGTTTGCAAACAGTTTTAAAACATTTTTTGATGTCATTGTATTTTGTTCCTGTGTATGGATTGGTAAAAACATATTTATTTTGACCTTTATTTTTGTACATGGCTAATAATGTTTTACGCAACTTGCTACTCATTGGAATTGTATTTTTCTTGCCATTTTTTGTATTGAGAGCAGATATTTCATTTTTATCGAAATCAACGCAATCCCAAGTCATATTTAATATTTCACCCTTCCTCATACCAGTATTAAGTGCCATAATAAGAATTGGTTTTAAATATGCATGTTCTCCATTGTGAATACGTTGCAATCTTTCTTGCTCCTCACGAGGTAGTTTTGAAAAAGAAAAATCATCATCACAAACTTGATACATACGTTTTTCTTCTTCAACGGATAAATGACGTTCAAGTTTGTTTGTTACACGCATTTTATTAACATCACGCACAGGATTTGTATTTGTATAGCCGTTTGCAATTGCCAACGAAAACATTTTACTTAGGACACCAATTTCTCGGTTAATTGTAGCTGATGATACATATTTTGAAATTTCATTACCATTTACAATTTTTTTGCCACATTTTGTTTTTAGTCTATTTTCTTTGTATGTTTCAATTACTTTTGGAGTAATTTCTGAAATTTGTTTATTTTGCCATAAATTTTTAAAACGATTAGCAATACGAGTTGCAGTATCAATCGAACTAAGATTTGTTTCTGCATATTTAAGATAAATATCTACAATTTCCCCAAATTTTTTACTACCAATATTTTCTGCTAAATCTAATCGCCCCCTTAACAAATCAGATTTAAAAATGGTGAGATATTTTTCAGCTTCTTTTTTATTAGTAGCTTCTGGTATGGCTTGATGATAACGCTTTCCTCTAATCATGCCTTCTAAATACCAATGGTTATTTTTCTCGTAAACTTTCATACTGTAATTAAATATTCAAAATCGCCAAAACTCAAGTCTTGAGATTGTTTCAGATTGTAAGTTCAGTAAAAAATAAGCACAATATTGTAAAATAAATTTAAATCCGTAGAATTCTGTAAAAATTTAAAAAAGCCTTTTTATTGTAAAGATTTGTAACAATTTTGACATTTTTTACCTAAAAAACGATTAAGTTGCAAAAAAAGTGAGTATAAATATATGTGCTAAAAATTAAGTAAAGGCATGGTCAAAAAAATGGTAAAAGAAGAGGAGGAAAAATGCAAGAAAACAAAGAAAAAGATTTAATTGACACCAAGACCGTAGCAGAATTACTATGTGTGAAAACAGAAACAATATATTCTTGGATTCATTATAAGCAACTACCAGAAAAAATTTACAGAAAGCTAGGTCGGAAACCAATTTTTATCCGCCAAAAAGTTTTAGACTGGTTTTATGCAGGAGCAGAATTAAAGAAAAGGCAACTAGCAACTAAACCATTGTAAAAACTAAATTATCGGCAATGACTTATTAGATGCAGAAATGATATTTGCAAAACAGAATTTATTTGTTTGGTTATGTATCTGTATATAGTGATAAGAATTAGTAAAAGTAAATTTAAAGAAGCTTTTCTTTTTTCTTTTTTCCACTCGGCTGTCGAACCAAAAATAAAAAATGTTCGACAGCCTCGCTACAAAATTTGAGGGCTTAGGTCATTGTTCGATTTCAGTACTGCAAAAAAGCTGAAAAACTTATCCCTTTTTTATAGTGAGACAAGAAAATGAAAGGATAGATATGAGTATCAAATTAAAAAATATAAATACCAAGCAACAACTTCTAAATGTGCTAGAAATTTCAGAACCTGAACTATTAGCCGCAATTTCGTTACCATACAGTAAAGGTATAAAGATAACAAATGGCAAGATTAGACATACTGACAAGCCAAACAAAATGTTGAAAATTCTACTGAAAAAAATTTTAGTAGAACTTCAGAAAATTGAACCAGCTGAATATTGCCAATGTGGGTTCAAAGGTCAAAACAACATAAAAAATGCCAAACAACATTTGAATCAGACAGAAGTTATAACTTTAGATGTTCATGCATGCTTTCAAAATAGTAAAGCCAAATATGTTAGACAATTTTTTGAAGATAAATTAAACATATCAGGCGAAGCACTTGAAATATTAATGCAACTTACAACCTACAAGGGCAATCTTCCAACTGGAGCTAATACTAGCCCTGCATTGTTATTTTTCAGTCATGAAGAAATCTTTAATAAAATCTATAACAGGCTGAAAAAACAAGATATAAAAATGACTTTGTATATGGATGATTTTACAATATCCGCCGCAAAACACATTTCAGGCAAAGTCGTAAAATACATTCAACATATATTGGCAGAGCATGAATTACACTTAAATTATGACAAGATAAAACGATTTGGACCAAATATTGCCTATGCTACTGGTATTGTAATTAAACCCAATGGAAAAATAGATATACCATTCAAGAAAAATCATGAAATAGTTAAAATATTAGAACAGAAAAAGATTAAAGAAATGAACTTAAAAGAAATTCAAAAATTGCTTGGAAAAATCAACTACATACAACAAGTTCATCCGAAACGATTTCTAGTAACTAAAAGAGAAGCCATCAAACAACTATGTAAGTTAGCCAAAAATTACGTTGCACAACCATACGAATAACTTGAGGGGACTAAACCCCTCTTTTTATTTTAAACATTGTTAAATTCCTATTTACAAAACAAATTACCAAGATAAGCTACATTTTATCCAATTAAATAAAAACGTTTAAAAATACATGCATTACGCTTGACTACAAATTGAAAAAGTTATTAATGTTTTAAAATTATTTGCAAGTTAAAAATCCTATTTAATCAAAACTAAATTACTTTAACTCTTTGTACGAAATCAAAACCTTATAAAAAAACTGAATTTCTTCATCTGAAGCATTTAAAAGAATTTGTTGAATAACATTTAATAATTTTTCTCTTGATTGTAAATGACCAAAATCAAAAAGGTCTTTTACTTCAATACCAAGAGCTTTAGTAATTTTACGAATATTTTCTTCTTTTGGCAAATGAGCACCTTTTTCCAGTTTACTAAGATTAGTTGCCTCAACATCAATCATATTAGCAAGCTCAACCTGCTTAATATTTTTTGATTCTCTGATTTCTCTAATACGTTTTCCTACTAGTACACTTAATGATGACATTTTTACCTCTCTATGCCAGTGTACTATACTTGCATTCTGATAAAAAGATTAAATTATGTCAAGACAATATTTAAAAGTGATTGACTTATAACCACATGTGATGATAAACTAACCATAAAATGCAAAAAAATGGTTGAAAGATGAAGAATGTTAAAGATTAAAGAAGCTGAAATTAAATCTTTGGTTCTAGATTTACATACAGAAAGTGAAGAACAAGAATTTCATAGATATAAGTCAATGATTTACTGTTTTAAATTTTTTCAAAATAACGTAATTGGCAAAAAGCCAGATGAAAATACTTTTGATTTAGCAGCCTTGAATCTTGCAATGTATCTTGCAAGTTGGGGAATGTATAGAGGTTCTTCATTCCTTTTAAGATGTAATTACAAAGTGTTTATTGACCTAATCAAAAATATCTGCAAATACAAATTTGCCCCATATGCTCTTGAAGAAAATAACCCAAAGCAAATAGTTGAATGTTTTAAGAAAATAGAAAAATACTTACAAGAGAAGAAACTAGAATACTCAAAACGAGAAAAACCAACAAAAAAAATAGGAACAACACTCATTACAAAAATTATGTTAGGAGTGTTTGGTATTACACCTGCTTTTGACAAATATTTTATTCTAGGTTTAACAAAACACAAAGAATTAGGGTTTGTTAAAAATTGGTTCACAAAAACTGATAAATTTGAACTTGCTTATAGCAAATTGATGGATTTTTATAAAGATAATGAAGCCATAATAACAAAGCTAAGTGAAACAACAGTTACAGATGGCTGTAAAATTCCACCAATGCGTGTAATTGATATTTACTTTTGGGAACTAGGAAAGGAAGGATAAATAAAATGAAAAAAGCTTTAACTTTATTGTTGGCATTAACAATAACATCCCCAGTATATGCTACAGATTATGTTTACGAAGCATTTCAAACTTTAAGACAATGCAAAATATCAAAACAAAACTGTGCTGCATATAAAAAATATACAAATGATGGAATGTATTATTATTTTCAAAGAAGAAATGAATCATATGAAAATCTAAAAAATTACTGCATGTTATTGGGACTTAGAATTAACGCTATGATGTATGACGGCAATGGGCAACTTTCAAAAGATATGTTTAACATACAAAGATATTGTAGTGGGGTTCAATTATAACAAAAGGGGAGATAATAATGAAAAAATTATGTATTATAACATTTTTAGCATTTACATTAACAATATTGCCTGTATTTTCGGCATCATGGGAAATTCAAGATGCACGAAACTATTATGCTAATGGTCAATATAGTCAAGCTCTGAAAAGTATATCAAGTGCAATAACCGGTATTAATTCAAATGACCCTATTGCTTATAATTTAAGAGCAAAAATTTATCAAAAAATGAATAGTCCCATTAGTGCAATAAATGATTTAACGAAAGAGCTTGAAATTTTAACAAAAGGGGAATCACCTAATAACGAAACGGTTAAACAAATATTCGAAGCATTAAATACTAGAGGAGATTTATACTTAAAAACAAATAACTACCAAAATGCTATTGATGATTATATTAAAATTTTTAAATATTCTCCAAACAAAAATATGATAAATATTGTTGAAAAAAATTTAAAAAAAATTGTCAACAATAAAGATATACCTGCAGGATATCGTATAACTTCAGCAAGTTACATTTCTCAAATATATGATGGTCTGTATGGTGTAGATTCAATAGAAACGATAGCAACAATAATGAAAATAATTCAAATAGGTGCAAATGCAAATGAAAATGATATTCTTTTTAAAAATTCATCTAAAGAAGAAATGTTAAAAACTTGTCGTGAACGAATTGACGAGTTTTATACTTCTATAAAAAATCAAAATCGTGAACATTTGCTAGGAGGTGAAATTGCACATGGCGAAAGTGAGTACGCAATGGGAAATAAGGAACTTGGTTTAAAAATTATAAATGGGGCATTAAATGAAATAAAAAGTACAGAAAACATTAACACCTATAACTCTGTAAAATCAGACGTTGACTATGTTTTAAAGGTGTTAAATGCAGGACTTTAAACATATAAATTGAGCAAGATTTATTGCAACCCTCCTTTTTATATTAAATAAAAGGAGGGTTTTGTAATGAGTAAAAAAGAACAATATGCAATAATGGTTAAGGATATTTATGTTGAAGAGCGTGTGCATAACTGGGTTACAAGCTGTTTAAAGGCCAGATTACAAGATGAAGAACAAAGATTTAACAGAAGAATTGAAGCACTTAAACAAAAACGGGATGAACTGCAAGCTGATTTAATAGGATTAGGAGAATTACCAATGTTCAACAAAAATTCTCAAACAGTTAAACAACCAAATCAAACCATACAACAAAATACAAAACAACCAAAAACAGAATCCTTAATTCAAAAACTTGAACAAGAAATTGAATTGGCTTCTAGGTAAAATAAAAATGTTCGTTTAAGTTATATTAAAACTGTAAATAAAAAGGCTTGATTTTTTGTATATGTAATCATAAATTAAATGTGTGAAAGTTAGGTTTTCTTTTTAAGGACTTACTTTCACGCATTTTTACATTAGAAAATCAAGGACAAAAAAATGAATAAACAAATTATCGACAACATTTATTGCCGCCATATTGGTTCGGGAAAATTTTATAAGCGGTCAAACTGCAATAATTTAGTTTATACCGAAGGTATAATGGATTTTCAATTAAAATTACAAGCATTTTGGTTAATAGATAACATAATCAGCCATCTTCCTAAAATTATTCAGAATTACAAATTAACAGAAGATGGCTTTTTTATTGTCAAAATAAATGTAAAAGCAGATAAATCCGCTATGTTGAAAATTGTACAGGAAGATATTTATCAAGAAAGTATTACCATTCTAAGACAATATATACCTTTTGTTGATTTAATTGAGTATGATTATAAATTTTACTTAATTTTATCTTGTTTAAAACCAATTACTTTTACATTATTACTACCAAATGAATATTAAAGGAGATTAGATGAGTACATTTGCATATTTACGAGTTAGCACATTTGAGCAAAATACAGATAAAAACAAACTAGATATTTTAAAATTTGCCAATGATAAAAAACTAGGGAATGTAGAATTTGTTGAAGAACAAATCTCAGGAAGGTCAAATTTTAAAGACCGTAAACTTGGTAAATTACTAAACATAATGAAGAAGGGTGATATTTTGATTGTCCCAGAATTATCAAGACTTGCAAGGTCTGTTTCTCAAATCTTAGAAGTTATTGATATTACAAAACAGAAGGAAATAAAATTGTATGCAATTAAAGAAAATTTTAGTAATGATGAGCAAAGTATAACAGCAACTGTAACCAGTACAATTTTTGCTCTCGTTGCTCAAATAGAAAGAGATTTGATTAGTTTAAGAACAAAAGAAGCATTACAAGCTAAAAAAGCTACTGGAACAAAATTAGGAAGACCAAAAGGCAGAGGAAAATCTAAGCTAGATAAAGATAGAGAAGAAATTTTAAAATTGATTAGATTAAAAGTTCCTAAGACAATAATTGCAAAGCAATATTCTACAACTGTTGCTAATTTATCCAGATATTTGAAGTTTATGCCATTTAATAGGTGAAAAGTATGAAAACTAAGATAAAAGTTAAATCTACAAGTTTTGAAATAAACAAGCTAATTACCACCACTCAATTATTTTCAAGCATAAAATTAAGTTTATCTGCAAGATTAGTTTTGAGATGTATTGTTGATTACTGGAATTACAAAATAGGCTGTGCATATCCAACACAAGCTACAATTGCTAAATGTACAGGATTGACAGAAGTTGCTGTTGGGAATGCAGTAAAAGAACTAGATGAAAAGGGCCTTGTTGATAAGAAAAAGCAACATAAAAGAATTTACTACTATTTTACCCTAAAATTTTTAGGGTACCTAAAGCTCACACCTAAAATAATTTATGTCGATACCCAAAAGAATTTTAGTAATATACCCCAACAATGTTTAGATAAAAATATATTAAAAAATAATGAAAATATTCCTTTTTCAAATTCTTCAATTCAAGAGGTTACAGATGGATATGTACTAGATGATGAATTAGCCTATGCAAAAACAATGATTGCTAATTTAAGTCAAAATCCTATCTTTGCTAAGAAAGTTGATGAGTTAAAGAAAAAATATCAGTTATAGAATCATTTAAATAAATTGGACATTACAGCTGTAGCACTTGACATTTATTGAAAAATAGTAAATGATATAAGTGTACTCTAGCTCATATTGAGAAGGGCATAGGTTTGCTAGACAAACTCCCTTAGTACAGAAGCAAGTAAGTGTATATGTTTTGCATATACACTTTTTTAGTGTTATAGTCATGAGATGATTGATAAATATTATTTTGAATTTTCTAAGTTATATGGTCGTATAAGGCCAACTGATGAGCAAAGTATAAAAATTTATCATATTGTTCACATTGACAAATTGAAATCTATACTCGATAGTGGATTTTTATTTTGTGATGCCGATATAATGCAAAAACCTCAAAATGGTTCTATGATTGGCATACAAAACATAAAAGATAGACGTTTATCGAATAAACTAAGTTCTGTCAATAACTTAACAGTTGGTCAATGTGTTCCTTTTTATTTTTGTCCACGTTCTGTTATGTTATATGTTATAAAATGTCAAAATTCACCTGATTTATCTTATTTAGGTGGACAAAACAACATATTACATTTAGTATTTGATTTGCAAAATGTATTAGAATGGGCCAAAAATGAATCCCTACAGACTTGTTTTACTACATCAAATGCTGGTACAAACTATTTTGACGATTACTCAAATTTTTCAGAAATAAATAGCATACTCGACTGGACTTCTATTAATGCCAATCAATGGTCAGGGAACAACATTGATAAAATTGTTAAAGAACATAAGCAAGCAGAGTTTTTAATTGAGAAAAAACTTTCTGTAAAGTTATTAGAAACTATTGGAGTGTACAACTTGCAAAATTACAATAATGTAGCTAAAATATTGAGTGATTATGATGATATAAAACCTCAAGTGTTACAAAAAAAAGAATGGTATTATTAAGTATATAAGAGGTAATAATGATTACTTATAAACAGGGAAATATTTTATTTGAACAAACAGATGCAATCATAAATACTGTTAACTGCGTAGGAGTTATGGGACGCGGAATTGCTTTGCAATTCAAAAAATCCTATCCTGATAATTTTAAAGCATATAAACAAGCTTGTGATAAAGGTGAAGTTCAACCTGGGAAAATGTTTATTTATTCATTAGGTTCTTTATTTAGTCCTAAATATATCATTAATTTTCCTACTAAAAGACATTGGAAGGGAAAAAGTAATATAAAAGATATTCAAGCTGGTTTATTAGCTTTAAAAAATGATATTCAAACATTAGAAATTAAATCAATTGCAATACCACCTCTTGGTTGTGGTTTGGGCGGATTAAAATGGCAAGAAGTAAAACAAATGATAGAAAACACATTTAAAGATATAAATGATGTTGATTTTATTGTTTATGAACCAAGTGTGAATGTTGAACAAGTGAAAAGTAAAGAAGTACCTAAATTAACAGAAAGTAGAGCGGCATTAATCGAGCTTATTTACAGATATTTACAAGAAATGCTTGATCCTTTTATTACTTTATTAGAAATACATAAATTAATGTACTTTTTACAAGAAGCAGGACAACCACTTAGGTTAAAATATAATAAAGCATTATATGGACCTTATGCAGAAAACCTTAGACACGTATTAAATTTATTAGAATCTCATTACATAAATGGATATGATGGGGAAGATGCTCCTGATAAAAGTATTTGTTTGTTGCCTGGGGCTATTGAAGATGCAAACAGTTTATTAAAATCTGACAATTCTCTTCTTGATAAAATTAACAAAGTTTCAAAGTTAGTAAGTGGATTTGAAACATCATTTGGATTGGAATTATTGGCAACCGTTCACTGGGTTTCTACTAGAGAAGATAAAACAACTTTAGATGATGTTATAGATGGAGTTTATGCTTGGGGAAAACAAAAGCATAAATTTTCTGAAAAACAAATCAAAATAGCTTATAATGTTTTGCGAGAACAAAATTGGATTAAGGCTACTGCTTAAAAGTTTATAACAATATCTGATACAAATTATGTGAACTGCTTTAATAAATTGTTAAATTTTTGAAATTTATTTTAATTAACTTTATAATCAGCTATATAAAAAGTGTACAAAATAATAAAATGGAGATTTTAATTATGCGTATGGTAAATGATCTGATAAAAATTGCCAATGCTGGCGGAGGAATGATCCTTGATGCCAGCCCTATAATGACAGATAATTTAGTTAAAATTGCAATTGCTGCTTCAAATACCTCAAGTAGAATTATTCTTAAAAATGTTAATAACAAAACGACAAATGATTTAATTAGAATTGCTGTTGCAGGGCAAGGTAATGTTATTTTTGACTTTAACTAAATTTCTTGTGTAATATTTGTGTAATGGAATGTAGTTTTGTGTAATTTTACTTAGTTTTACGAACATTACAAAATTGTCTAAAATGTAAGTATAGTAAAGAAAAATCGTTTTCTACAATTAATTTATGTATCCCTGATAAGGGTGAGGTCGGTGGTTCGAGTCCACTGCGGCCCATATTAAAAAAGACTCCTTTTTAAGGGGTCTTTTTTAATATCTGTTGTTAGTGTAATTCAATCAATGAACTTATCTTGTAGGGACGTACTCTAAGCTTTCAGTATGTGGTTATGAGCACTCTGCCGAGCAAAAGGTGACTAAATGTCACGTTTTGTGAGAGGCCTGATAAGAGCGAATTTAGACCTTGCTTTTTTAATGCAAATTTTGCTAAAAATAATTTTATGTAATATTTATGGACTGACCTGTTTTGTGTAATTGCTATAATTCAGTCATACTCTGCAAGATTGGCAGTATTTATAAGATATTTTCGTGTTATTAATATTTTGTACACAAAATTTGTATTAACACAATTTAAAAATATGTTTATACTAAAAATTTTATTTATAGAATTTAAAAAATAAAATACAATAATAGAATGATAACAGTTTGAGTTAGAAAGAATAGAATACACTGTATGGATACTACAATTTTGCTAAATTTGTTTACTAGTGCTAAAGTTGAAGATTATGCCAATATTATAGAGCAATGTGATAAACAAATTCAATCCGATGGTGATAATGCTGCATTTTATTATTTTAGAGCTATGGCAAAAATGGGAGTTGCTTTATCACTGCAAATGAATAACAAATTACTATTAAATACAATTCCGGTAGGCATAGCAAGTGGTTTGGGGGCAACTGGAACTACTGCCAGTCAATCCACAATATTACACAACAAAATTAATAAAATTGAAAATCATTACAAAATAGCAGATTCTGCGGTTGAAGATTACAACAAAGCATTATCTTTAGATCACAACATACGAATAAAGTATAATAATATTAATGTAAGGACGACATCTGATTTTGTAGGAGCAGATTTTATATTTTATAGACCAATATCATCAAAGGAATTATTAAGTTTACTAGCAGGAAATAGAAAATGGTGGATACTTTTAATTCCGGTGGTATTTTGGCTTATATTACCATTTATATTGTTATATTTTTATGGTGATGCAGATGGAAATTTAAGCAATACAGGTTTATTTATTGAATTTGCATACACATCAGTGCTTATTTTTTGTGTGTTGTTTGTAAATAATAAAGATAACAATATTTTACAAAAATATGGCGAAGATATCGTTGTAATTGAGAAATCTGGGAAATAGAACATTAATACTGATACGATGTTTAATATTGACTGATAGTTGCTATCAAGTTGTAAAATATAAAAAAGTCGAATTTGATAGTTTAAAAAAGGAGAAAAACATGATTTTAGACAAAGTTAATACACCTGATGATGTTAAAAAGCTTTCTATCAGGGAAATGAATTCTTTAGCTGATGAAATGAGAGAACTTATTATAAAAAAAGTTAATACTATTGGTGGGCACATGGGACCTAATTTAGGTATTATTGAAACTACTATTGCTATGCATTATGTATTCAATTCTCCTGTTGATAAGGTTGTTTTTGATGTTTCTCACCAATGTTATCCGCACAAAATTCTTACAGGAAGAAAAGAGGGTTTTACAAATCCTGATAATTATATGAAATATACAGGTTATACAGCTCCTGAGGAAAGTGAACATGATTTGTTCAAAGTTGGTCATACCTCAACTTCTGTAAGCTTGGCTTGTGGTGTAGCGAAAGCAAGAGATTTGAAAGGTGAAAAATTCAATGTAGTTGCTCTTATTGGTGATGGTTCACTTAGTGGTGGCGAAGCTCTTGAGGGTTTAGATAATGCTGCAACGTTAAAAAGCAATTTTATTGTTGTTGTTAATGACAATGATATGTCTATTGCAGAAAACCACGGCGGACTTTATTCAAACTTAGAGTTGTTAAAAGAAACAAAAGGACAAGCTGAATGTAACTTCTTCAAATCTTTAGGCTTTGAATATTTTTATCTTGAAGATGGTAATAATATTGAAAAACTTATTGAAGCATTTAAAAAAGTTAAAGATACTGACCACCCTGTAGTTTTACATATTCACACTCAAAAAGGTCATGGTTTGAAAGTTGCGGAAGAAAATAAAGAAGTTTTCCACTGGATTATGCCCGGTACTTTAGATAAAATAGAAAACAATGAATCAACTCCGGTTGTAGAAGATTACAATTTCATAACTAACAAATTTATCTTAGATAAGGTCAAAGAAGATAAAACTGTTATTGCAATTAATGCTGCAACTCCTGGGGTATTTGGCTGGAATAAAGAATTTAGAGAAAAATTAGGCAATCAATATACTGATGTTGGTATTGCAGAAGAACATGCGGTGGCTTATTCAGCTGCATTGGCAAAGAGCGGAGCTAAACCGATTTTTGCAGTTATGAGTTCATTTATTCAAAGAACTTATGACCAAATGTCACAAGATTTGGCACTAAATAACTCTCCATTGACAATGCTTGTATATTGGGGCGGATTATCTGGAGCTGATGCAACTCACTTGTGTTCATTTGATATTCCGTTAGTTTCAAATATTCCAAACATTGTTTATTTATCTCCTGCAACTAAGGAAGAATACCTTGCAATGCTTGAATATTCACTAAATCAAACTCAACACCCAATCGCAATTAGAGTTCCGTTGGCTCTTGTATCAAGTGGAGTTAAAGATACAACTGATTATTCAATATTAAACAAATTTAAGGTTGAATCTAAGGGGGAAAAAGTTGCTATTCTTGGTTTAGGAAATTTCTTGGGTTTGGCTAAAGATGTTAAAGAAGAATTAAAAAAACAATTTGGATTTGAAGCTACTGTTATTAATCCAAAATTTATCTCCGGTATTGATAAAGAACTTTTGGGAGAATTAAAACAAAATCACAAATTGGTTATTACTTTGGAAGATGGTCAATTAGACGGTGGTTTTGGCGAAAAGATTTCAAGATTTTATGCGGATTCAGATATGAAAGTTTTAAACTTCGGTGGTAAAAAAGAATTTACTGACAGAACTCCGTTAGATGAATTATACAAACGTTATCACTTGACAAAAGAACTTATCGCAGAAGATGTGAAAGAAGTATTAGGATAATAGTATGTGTAAAAAAGTAATTACAAGTATAATGATATTTTTAAGTTTGTTGCAAGGGTGTTTTGCCCTTGCAATGAGCAATAATGAGGAGAAAGTTATGACAAGAGAAGAAATTTGTAAAGACAATTTTAGAAAACTTTTTGGTGGAGAAGCTTTATCAAAAACAGGAAATGATGCTGAAATGATGAATATTTTGCAAAAATACATTTTTGGTGAAGTATTTACAATTGGTGATTTAGATATGAAGACAAGAGAAATGATTACGGTTGTATCTTTGTCTGTACAACAAACACTTCCACAATTGAAAGCACACATCAATGCTGCATTGAATGTTGGAGTTACTCCTGTTGAACTTAGAGAAGCTATTTATGAATGTGCTCCATTCATTGGATTTCCTAAAACATTGAACGCAATTGGGGTAATGAATGAAGTCTTCAAAGAGCGTGGAATAGAAACTCCTATAGCAAATCAAACAACTACAACTGAAAATGATAGATTTGAAAAAGGTAAAGCTATTCAAGAACCTATTTATTCAGATGAAATTAAACAAATGTTGAAAGGTCTTCCGGATAATATGGGTGATGAAGTTGCAAGATTATTAATGGAAGTTTGTTTTGGTGATTTTTATACCAGAACAGGCTTGGATTTAAAGACTAGAGAACTTATGACTATCGTAATTCTTACAACTACAGGTAATACTCAAACTTTGAAAAGTCATATAATCGGAAATTTAAAAGTGGGTAATGATGAAAAAACTATCGCTGCTACTATTATCCAAACAATGCCTTATGTTGGTTTTCCAAATTCAATTGCAGCATTAAAAACGTTGAAAGAAGTTCAAAAGTAAATAATAATTAAAAAAAATTATAGATTTTGCAAATCCTCTCATATTCTGTGGGAGGATTTGTTTATAGGGACTTTTGTGGTAAAGTTTTCTTATGAGAAGAGTTAAATATAGACGTAAAAATAGGGGTTATTCTGCAGTAGAAGCATTGGTAGATGCGCAAAAAATAGTTTTTTCTCCAATGATTTTTCAAACAATTGGAACAATGTTAGACTTGGGTATTTTGAAATTGATAGATAAAAAGCCCATTTCAGCAAATTTAATTATGGAGGAATTACAAATTTCTGAATATGCGGTTAATACTATTTTAGAGTCTGCTCAAGTTTTTGGGGTTGTTGATTGTGATAAAGAAGGTTTGTTTTCTGTCACAAAATTAGGTAAAAGTTTTTTGTATGACCAAATGACAATTGTTAATTTCAATTTTATTAGAAATTGTTGTTATCTTGGAGCAAGTGAGATGACAGAATCTTTTCTTCGTGAAAAACCAATGGGTTTGAAGAAATTTTATAAAGATGGTGATACTTTATATCCGCTTTTGCCCCAAATGTCAGAAATATTCAAAAAGAGTTGGTATGAATTTGATAACTATTATTCAGATAATTGTTTTGAAGAAGTATATAATATTATTGCCTCTCAGCACCCAGAAAAATTTTTTGATATAGGAGGAAATACAGGAGGTTTTGAAAAAGTTTGTCTTGTAAAAAATCCAAATATTGATATCTCAATGCTTGATTTGAAAGCAAATATTGAAGTTGTAAGTAAAAATAGCCAACTTAAAAAATGCAAATTTTATTCTGTAAATATGCTTGAAGAAGAGCCCAATTTACCTAAAATTTCCGGTGCGGTTTTGATGAGCCAATTTTTGGATTGCTTTTCTAAAGCTCAAATAAAAAGGATTCTGGAAAATATTAAAAAGTCTGCTGATAAAGAAACTAAGGTTTATATTTTAGAACCGTTTACTGATAATCAATATTTTGAGGCGTCAAAATTGTCTTTAATAGAGATTTCTTTATATTTTACTTGTATGGCAAATGGAAATAGTAAAATGTACAAAAAATCGGAGATGATTCAACTTGTCAAAGATGCCGGTTTAGAAGTTTCTAATATTTATGAAAATATTGGAACTCATGAATATACGTTGTTGGAATGTAGTTTATGATTTCAAAATACACTCGAATTACAAAATGGTATAATATTAAAGAAAAATCCGCAGGGGTAAAACGTTTGCGTTTGACTTGGCAAATATACAAACACTTTGGAGAATTTCCGGTTAGGTTAATTGCTTTTTGGGTTTGTCTTTTTACTTTTATTTCTAATTCAGATATAAGAAAATCTTCTGATGTTTATTTTAAATATCTATATGAATATACGGAGGATAAATCATTAAAACCATCAATATTAAATTCATTTAAACAATCGTTGTCTTATGCTAATTCTCTTGTGGATAAGATGATTGCTTATGTTGGAGAATTTAAAAATATAAAATTCGCAGATTCTAAGTATAAAGGCATTATTTTGGATTTGATAAACAAAAAGCAAGGTGCATTTTTTATTACAAACCATATTGGAAGTGTTGAAATGATGCGAGCCTTTTTAAAGATTGCAAATGTTTCGAATGTGAAAATTAATGTCTTTTTACAGCAATCTCAATGTGAAGTTTTTAATGAATTTATCAATAATCTTTTGATAAAAGATGAATATGTTGAACTTTTTCCTGTTGAAGAAATAAATGTAGATACTTCTATAAAAATAAAAGATAAAATTGAAAAAGGTGAATTTGTTTTTATGGCTGGCGATAGAATATCTGTAGGAAGTCCAGATATTAGTTATTCTGCAAAATTGTTAAACCACAAAATTTCTTTGCCTTTAGGTGTTTTAAAATTTGCTTTACTTATGGATTGTAAAATTTTCAATATTTTATGTGCTAAAGAAAATGATGAATATAAGGTTTTCTTAGAAAAAATTGATTATTCCGGAAGTAATAAAGAAAAACTTGAAAAACTGAAAGAAAAATATGTTCAGTATTTAGAATATTCAACATTAAAGTATCCTTATCAATTTTATCATTTTTACAATATTTTTGGAGATTAAAATTTTTAGAACAAATTGCAGGCATGTGAAATGTTAATAAATTTAAAACAAAAATCTTAATATTTCGATTAAGATTTTTTCCTATTTTCAAGTGATAAAATTTTTATAAACTTGTTAAAATGTCACTATGAAAAGGTTCTGTCAATTTGTTAAGTTTTATTTCAAATTTTCTCAACCAAAAGGTTTAATTTTTGTTACCAAAAGATTTAATTTTTATTAATAATTCTTCCATGAAATGAAAATTTATAGTAGAATAATACATGACAATTTAAGGAAAGTAATATGTGAATCATTTGCTGCTCCGTAGCTGTTATAGCCGAAATCTGAAAGGTTGTAATCCACCTCGGGACAGAATTTGGGAGAATTGAAAAATTTCTTATAAATATAGGAGAGCAAGTTTCTGCCTTTATAAGAAAAAAGGAGATTATTATGCAAAATTTAAAAGATGGGAATGTTTTAAATATTAAAACTTCTAATTTGGGGGAAGTTAAAAATAATTCAACTGTTAGCAAGCCAAGATCTCTTGAGGCGGTGAATCCAATGGGTAAGGTTATAGGTATTTCGCCAAAAATTAATCTTAATAATGTTAAGGTTATTAAAAAAGACGGAACAGAAGAAGATTATAATATTCAAAAAGTTATCTCTGCCGTAAAAAAATCTGCAGCAAGAATGCTTGTTGATTTAAGTGATAAAGATATTGAAGAAATTTGTGATTTCGTTAATAAAAGTGTATTAGATACAAGACAACAAAAGATTGAAATATTCAAAATGCATTGTGTTGTAGAAAATGCTTTAGAAAATATCAATCCAAAAGTTGCAAAAAGCTATAGAAACTATAGAGATTATAAAATAGATTTTGTAAATATGTTAGATAAAGTTTATCAAGAAAGCCAAAGAATTATGTATATCGGTGATAAAGAAAATTCAAATGCCGATTCTGCTTTGGTATCTACAAAAAGATCATTGATTTTCAATCAGTTAAACAAAGAATTGTACAAAAAATTCTTCTTAACCGTACCGGAACTTCAAGCAGTTCGTGATGGTTATATTTATATTCACGATATGTCAGCAAGACGTGACACAATGAACTGTTGTTTGTTTGATGTTGCGAATGTATTAAAAGGTGGCTTTGAGATGGGTAACCTTTGGTACAACGAACCAAAAACTTTGGAAGTTGCTTTTGATGTAATCGGTGATATCGTAATGGCTGCAGCAAGTCAACAATATGGTGGTTTTACTGTTCCGGAAGTTGATAAGATTTTGGCTCCTTATGCTCAAAAAACTTACGAAAAACATTATCAAAGATATATCAACATCGGTTTATCTCCAGAAAAAGCTGACGCAGCGGCTGTTGAAGATGTTAAAAACGACATGCATGACGGTTTCCAAGGCTGGGAGTACAAGTTCAACACTGTAGCATCTAGCCGTGGTGATTACCCATTCATTACAGTAACAATGGGTCTTGGAACAGGTAAATTTGAAAAAATGGCATCATTGATGATGTTGAGAGTAAGACAAGAAGGACAAGGTAAAAAAGGTAATAAAAAACCTGTATTATTCCCTAAAATTGTTTTCTTGTATGATAAAGACTTACACGGAAAAGGCTGTGAACTTGAAGAACTATTTGATGCAGGTGTTGAATGTTCTAAAAAATCAATGTATCCGGATTGGTTGTCATTAACCGGTGAAGGTTATATTGCAAGTATGTACAAAAAATATAAACGTGTTGTTTCTCCAATGGGTTGCAGAGCATTCCTTTCTCCTTGGTATGAAAAAGGTGGCGAATACCCAGCAGATGAAAATGATAAACCGGTATTTGTAGGTAGATTTAACATTGGTGCAATCAGCTTACACTTGCCAATGATTTATGCAAAGGCTCAAAAAGAGGGCAAAGATTTTTATGAAGTCCTTGACTATTATATGGAAATGATTAGAAATCTTCACAAACGTACTTATGATTACTTGGGCGAAATGAGAGCTTCAATCAATCCGTTAGGATTCTGTGAAGGTGGTTTCTATGGTGGTCATTTAGGTCTTCATGACAAAATTAAACCGGTATTGAAATCTTCAACTGCTTCATTTGGTATTACAGCATTGAATGAATTGCAAGAAATCTATAACCACAAATCATTAGTAGAAGATGGTGAATTTGCTCTTGAAGTAATGAGATATATCAACAAAAAAGTTGCAGAATTCAAGAAAGAAGACGGATATCTTTATGCAATATATGGAACCCCTGCTGAAAATCTTTGCGGTTTACAAGTAAAACAATTCCGTAAGAAATTTGGTGTAGTTGATAAGGTTTCTGATAGAGGATATGTTTCAAACAGTTTCCACTGCCACGTTACAGAAAATATCGGACCTGCTGAAAAACAAGATTTAGAGGGTCGTTTCTGGGAATTGTTGAATGGTGGCAAAATTCAATATGTAAAATATCCAATTTCTTACAATACTAAAGCAATTGAAACACTTATCAAAAGAGCTATGGATAAAGGCTTTTACGAGGGTATAAACTTATCATTATCTTACTGTGATGATTGCGGACACGAAGAATTGAATATGGACGTTTGTCCAAAATGTGGAAGTAAAAACCTTACAAAAATAGATAGAATGAACGGTTACTTATCATATTCAAGAGTTAAAGGTGATACTCGTCTTAATGCCGCAAAAATGGAAGAGATTAAAGATAGGGTAAGTATGTAATGAATTATCACAATATTACAAAAGAAGATATGTTGAATGGTGATGGCTTGCGAGTTGTTTTGTGGGTCGCAGGCTGCAATCACCATTGTAAAGGTTGCCAAAACCCAATAACTTGGGACGAAAAAGGCGGACTTCCATTTGATAAAGCTGCAGAAGATGAATTATTTGAAGCTTTGGATAAGTCTTATATTTCCGGTATTACATTTAGTGGTGGTGACCCTTTATTTCCAAATAATAGAAGTGAAGTTTTCAGGTTAGCTAAAAAATGTAAAGAGCTTTTTCCTGATAAAACTGTATGGCTTTATACAGGCTATTTATGGGAGGAAATTTGCAATCTTGAAGGTATAAGTGATATTGATGTCATTGCAGAGGGCGAATTTGTTGAAGCATTGAAAGACAATAGCTTGAAATGGATTGGAAGTTCAAATCAAAGAGTTATCAATGTTCCGGAAACATTGAAAACAAAAGAAGTTGTATTGATTTAGTTTTTTTTATTCTAAGCTCTTGGGTGGGTTTCGTTGTAAACTTCTTTCATGTGTTGCATTGATATGTGGGTGTATATTTGCGTATTAGAAATGCTTGCGTGTCCTAAAAGTTCTTGCACAACTCTTAAATCTGCTCCATTTTCAATCAAATGTGTAGCAAAACTATGTCTAAACATGTGCGGCGTAACTTTTTTAGGTAATTCAATTTTTTCGACAATATCATTTATGACATTTCTAATCATTCGAGTTTGAAGTCTGTATCCTGTTTTATTTATAAAAACAGGAGAGGAGTCTGTAATCGGGTCATGATTGTATTCTTGAGCAATTAGAGGTCGTGCATAGTCAATGTAGCCTTGCAAATAATTTTTTGCTCTATCTGTAATCAAGATAATTCTTTCTTTTGAGCCTTTACCAAAAACAGTTATTTCATTGTGTTCAAGGTTAAGATTTTCAAAATTTAAACCGCTAAGTTCAGAAACGCGCATTCCACTTGCCCATAAAAGTTCAAGAATTGCACGATTTCTGTACCCTGCGGGGGTATCAATATTAATATTACTTAAAATTTGTTCTATCTCCTCTGTTGTGAGGAATTTTGGTAAAGATTTCGGTCGTTTAGGGGATATTAAATTTTGCGCAGGATTTGCGTCAATTTTTTTCTCTCTGTGAAGGTATTTGTAGAAAGTCCTTATAGATGCTATCTTTCGGGCAATTGTTGTTTTTTTGTAGTTAAATTTCTGCATAAAGTGTAGGTATTCCCTCACTTTAGGAAAATTCACATCTTCACATCTCTCATTATCAAGCCATATCAAATAACTCAAAATATCGGAATAATAAGCTTTGGCGGTGTGTTTAGAGAAGTTTTTTTCTACTAAAATATATGACTTAAAATCTTCTAAATCCTGTTTTGATTCTATGTTTAATACCATCTATTTACCCTATTGCCTTTTTCTGATAACTATTATACAATATTTTTATTAGATTTAGAATAGTTTTAAGCTAAAGAGTAGGAGAAAACATGAATTGTAAAAAATTATTAGTAACTTCAATGATTTTAACATCTTGTATTCTTTGTGCACCTCATTCGTTTGCTGCTCAACCTATTAAAGCTCAAGTATCAAAAAGTTATGTTGATATCAGCAGAATGATAGAATATAACAATTATGACACAGCAGATCAACAATTGAAAGATATTTTATCAAAAAATCCAAATGATTTGGAAGCAAAATCATTACAGTTGATTTCAATGGCAAAACAGTATAAATTGGCTCCTGCACAATCAGAGTTGGATAAGTTATTGAAAAAATACCCTAGAAAAGCTGAACTTCACTATGCTCAGGGTTTAGTTTATTTAATGAGAGAAACGTCATCTGACGTTGAATATATTAAAAATATTCAAAATTTATCAAATGCAGCAATTAAAGAATTTGTTACTGCTGTTGGTATAGATAGTACTTATTACCAAGCATACAACGCAATGGGTGTTGCGACTTTGAAATTAGGCAACAAAAAAGATGCTCAAGATTTGTTCAAAGTTGCTTTGAAAATCAATCCTCAGTTTGCGCCTGCTTATGATAACTTAGGTAATATTGCAATGCTTGATGGTGATTTAGACCAAGCAGAAAAGTATTATTTACAATCTATCAAATGTAATTCACACAACCCAACTTCTATGTATCACATGGGACAAGTTGAATCAAGAAGAGGTGATTACACAAAAGCATTGACTTGGTTGAACCACTCATTGCATATCAATCCTAATTCATCTCCTGCATGGAATTTGCAAGGTGAACTATATTTGAAACAAGGGAACCAACCTGCAGCAATCAATTCATTCAAAAAAGCAATTTATGTAAAACCGGAAAACTCTCGTCCATATATCAATTTGGCAGGAGTTTACGAAAGAAGATCTGACCATGAATTTGCTATGGAAGAATTAAAAACAGCAATTATCTTGAACCCTAATTACAAAGAGGGTATCTATAGAGTTGCAAATATGTCTTTGGAAACAAAGAAATATCAACAAGCTCTTGAGTATTATTCAAGATTGTTAGGTGATGCAACTTATAACAACAATGCTATTATTGGTTTGGCTAATACATACTACGAAATGTCTAAAGATACAGCTGATAGCAAAGACTTCACTACTAATAAAGATGTATATTTAGCTTATGATTATGTTAATGAAGCTATTCAAAGAACTCCTAACGACTTGAAACTTCACTTAGCAAAAATCAAATTAGGTAAGATTACTCACCAAATGGAATTGACTCAAGATAATCTTAATTATATTATTCAATCTGCAAGTAATAGTTTGATGGATACTGTAATCAAAGGTGAAGCTTATCTTTCTCTAGGTCAAGAAAGAGATGCTGTTTATACATTTGAAAATGCAATTAATTTTGCGACAAGTGTAGATGACGAATTATACTTGGCAGAAATTCTTGTTCAACATAAACAATTCAGAACTGCAAGAAAAGCTTTGCAAAAAGTTTTGATGGTTGATCCGGATAATAGAATTGCGTTGAACGGTGTTCACTATATTGATTTATGCGAAATGAAGTCTAATGAATTCTTTGAAATTGCTTTAAGACAGTATAAAGAAGGTAACTATGCTTCTGCAATTGAATATTGCAATAGGGCAATCGACTTCTATCACAATGCTCCGTCAATTGCTAAGTTAAAAGCTCAATCTTATGAAGCTGAAGGCAACTACGAAGGTGCAGTTAAATATTATACTCAATACTTAGCTTTAGCTCCAAATGCATCAGATAGAGCAGCAGTTGAACAAAGAATTAATGTATTCCAGCAAAAAATTTAATTTAGAATTTTTAATTCAATTATGAAGAAAAAATTTGACATAAGGAAAACATTTGAAACATTTTTGAAAGAGCCTCTTAGTATTTTAACTGAGGGGCTGTTTCAAATTGTCAATATAGAGTCAAATATTTTTAATAAAGAATCATCTTTTCATATTGATTTTGTTAATAATAAAACTCAACTTACGGTTGTGAATAATGACAAGATGTATAATTTATTTCAAACGGTTTTGTACAAAAAGAAGATAAAAGAACAGAAAGAAAAGGCCTCCAAATGAAAAGACCTTATATGAATGCAAAATTTGTAATCAGTGCTGAAAAATTGAGCCAATGTCCGGATTTTAAACTTCCGGAATTTCCACTCCTTGGAAGATCAAATGTCGGGAAATCATCATTTATCAATGGACTTGCGAATAATAAAAAACTTGCAAGAACATCAAATACTCCAGGAAAAACAAGATTAATTAACTTCTTTGATTTCTCGGATAAGTTTATGATTGCAGATTTGCCGGGGTATGGATATGCAAAGGTTTCTGCTGAAGCTCAAAACAAGTGGCAGAAGTATTTGGAAGAATATTTATTAAAAAGAGAACAGATTACAAGTTTGGTTCAACTTATAGATGCACGTCATGAAATTCAAAAAAATGACTTTCAAATGCGAGAATGGGTTTTAACTTATGATTTACCTATAATTACTGTTGTTACAAAAATAGATTGTATTTCAAAGAACAAAATTCAGTCTGCAATTGCTCATGTAAAAAGAGAATTTGGTGGCGAGATTTTCCCGTTTAGTGCTGTTGATAATAGATATAACGATAAAATTTTGAGCTATTTTTTGCAAGAAAATTTATAATAAAACATTGACATATTAGGCTAAAGATATTAATATTTTCTATAAATCAATAAAAATTATAGGAAAGAAGAATCATAATATGGCGAGTTTAGAAGAGATTATAAAGGTTAACACTGGTGAAATTCCGGCTGATTTAGTTTTAAAAAATGCTAAATTGGTCAATGTTTTGTCAGAAGAAATCTATGAAACAGATATTGCAATTACTGATGGAAAAGTTGCAGGAATTTCTAAAAACTATAAGGGTAAGGAAGAAATTGATTTAAAAGGTGCTTACGTATCTCCATCTTTTATTGATGGACACGTACACTTAGAAAGTGCAATGTTGTTGCCGTCAGAGTTTGCGAAACTTGTTATTCCGTCAGGTACAACGACTGTTGTTGCTGACCCTCATGAAATTGCTAATGTTATGGGTTTGCAGGGAATAAGCTTTATTAGAGAGGCGACTAAGGACTTGCCTTTAGATGTTTATATTATGCTTCCGTCTTGCGTTCCTGCAACAAGACTTGAAACTTCAGGTGTCGATTTGAATTGTTATGACTTAGCTCTTTTGATTGATGCTCCTTGGGTTCTTGGAGTTGCCGAGATGATGAATTTCCCAGGGGTAATAAATTGTGATAAAGAGGTTTTGAGCAAAATTAAATTAGGATTGGATAAGCATAAAAGAGTTGACGGTCATGCTCCGAATTTGTCCGGCAAAGAATTGAATGCTTATGTTGCATCAGGTGTTGCTTCTGACCATGAATGTACAACTCCGGAAGAAGCTATCGAAAAAATTCGTCTTGGTATGTATATTATGATAAGGGAAGCAACCGGTGCTAGAGATTTAGAACCGTTGATTCCGGTATTGAAAAAATATACGACAAGAAAATGCATTTTTGTAACCGATGACAGACACCCAAAACATCTGAAAAAACATATTTCTAATATGGTTACAAAAGCGGTAGAAATGGGTGTTGATCCTATAAAAGCAATTCAAATGGCAAGTTTAAATACTGCAGAATATTTTAAAATCCCAAATACCGGTGCAATTGCTCCTGGGTATAATGCTGATATTGTTGTTTTTAAAGATTTGAAAAAATTTGAACCGACAATGGTATTTAAAAAAGGTAAACTTGTTGCGAAAAATGGTAAAATGACTATTGATATGAATGAGTTCCAACCTCCGGAATTGCGTGGTTCTGTCAATATCAAACCTTTAAAGAAAAAAGATTTTCAAATAAAAGTTCCGAAAGACAAATCAGAAATTAAAGTTATAAACGTAATCCCAAAACAATTGATAACAAAACTTTCAATTGAAAAAGTTCATAGTGAAAATGGTTATGCAATCTCTGATACTGATAATGATATTTTGAAAATTGCAGTAATTGAAAGACATAAAGCTTCCGGAAATATTGGTTTAGGCTTTGTTAAGGGGTTTGGACTTAAAAAAGGTGCGATAGCATCGACAATTGCACATGATAGTCATAATATGATTGTTATTGGGACAAATGATGATGATATGTATTATGCCGCGAATCAGCTTGTGAAATCTCAAGGTGGCAAGATTATTGTAGAAAACAGTAAAACTTTAGCACAATTGAAACTTCCAATTGCTGGTTTAATGTCTGTTGAACCTGCTGAAGTTGTAATGGACAAACTTAAAACATTGGAAGAAACCGCTTCTGCTATTGGTTGTAAAATAAATGATCCATTTATGAGCATGGCATTTTTGTCTTTGTCTGTAATTCCCGAAATCAAAATTACTGATAAAGGACTTATTGACGTAAGTAAATTTGAAGTTACAAATTTATTTGTATAAGGGAAATATGAAAAAATTATTTTTAATAATATTTTTTATAACTATCGTTAGTCTAAATGCTTTTGCTGTAGACAACGATTCTATAAATCATGATATAGATATTCAAAAACGAATTGATTCAATTGGTTTTAATATTTTAAATAGTAATAAAATAAATAAACCCGTTGTTTTTAGGTATCGTTTTGAAAATTCTACAAAATTCAAAAAATCAGGTGCAAAGGCTCGTAAGATAACAATTTATGACAATGATTACATGCATGCTGAAAATGATGATGAAATTGCAGGTTTTTTGGCGATGAAAATTTCTGCAGCAGTGAAATCTTACGATAGTTCTGCAATTCCTGTTGTAAATTCTCTGCAATCAAGGATTATGCCTAAAAAATACGAAATTTTTTATGATAAACAAGCCGTCGATTTTATGGTAAATGCAGGGTACAATCCATTAGGTCTTATTACTTTTATTACTAAGACATGCCCACAGAAAAACAGTGATTTTATTTCAAGGCATAATTTGACATCAAAAAGATTGGCTATTATTTATGAACGAATTTTTACCCAATATCCGTACTTTTTGACGAATAATGTGTATATTCGTAACGATTACTATCAAAATTTCTTATTGAATTCTATCGAGAATAGAAAATTGTTAGAAGATAAATTGAAATATAATTACCATTACGAGATTCATTATGAATAGATTTTGCGTTCTTTTAATTCTTTTAATTTGTGGATTTTTCAATTCTGTATTTGCTGAATCAACTGATTTTTTAGTTGATAAATTCTTGCAAAATAAGAAATTTAAAAATCCTTATACCCCTATAGAATATGATTTCACAAATCTAACGAGAGTTACAATTCCTTTGCAGATTTGCGAGAGAATTTCGACTAAAGATGAAAATATTTACGAGAATAAAATAGTTAGATTAAAAGTTCGAAATGATGTTTATTTAAAAGGTCAGAAGCTTTTAGCAAAAGATGATATTGTTGAAGCAAGAGTCGGTTTTATGATTCCAAATGGTATGAATGGAATTCCTGCAATGATTTATTTGACCGATTTTGATAGTCCTGCGCTTGATTTTGATAAAATTTTATCTGATTATCACAAGTCTGGGAAAAGTAAGATATATTGGGTTTTGCCCCTGAAATGGCTCTTAACTCCATTACCTCCGACAGGATCTTTAACAAATTTTATTAAAGGAGGACAAGCAACAATTAAAGAAAGTGATAAGATTATAATTTATTATTTCCCAGATTGGGAAGTTAAAAATAATTTATAAAAAATCATACAAATGTTTTATTATTATTTTTATTTAGTCTGCTATAATTAGTTTATGTTTGATTTAACATCTCCAACTATATATATTCCGACAATATTTATAACATTGGTATTAATTTTCATCTCAATACTTTATAAAGATGCAAGAAAAAATACTCATGAAAATACGAAAGACTTGCCATATTATGGTGAAATTGGTCTTTCTATGGGCTATATTGGACGCAATGTATTAGAAAATGGTAGATTTCAATATAGAAAAAATGTTAATCCCGAACTTGAATATGATAATACTATCTACAATTCTTTGCGTCATGCCGGTACTTTGTACTCAATGTATATGTACGAAAAATACGGTTTGGAGATGAAATATAATGAACAGAGGATTTTATCTTCTAAATATTTTGTGGATAGATATATTAAAAAATTAGGTGATGACAAGTATATGGTTGTTTCTATTCCGGAGGAAGAAGGAATTAAATACCCTATTGCCAAAACAGGTGCTGCAGGAGTTGCTCTTTGTGCATTGTCTAACTTGTACCAAGAAGAAGGTTATTTAGAAAAATTACGTGGGTTGGGTGAATTTTTGTTGAGTATGCAAAATGAAGATGGAAATATTTATGCTTTTTACGATTGCGAACGTAATAAGATAAATACCCAAGCAGAAGCCGTATTTTATCCGGGGGAAGCTGCTGCAGGGCTTTTGTATTTGTATGAAGTTGACCCACAACAAAAATGGCTTGATGCTGCTAAGAAAACATTATTTTATCTTGCAAAAACAAGAAAAAGTATGGAGTTAGATATCCCATTTGACCATTGGTCAGTTTTAGCGATTGAAATTTTGTTCAAAAATAAACTTGTAACTCAAGCAGAAATTAATACTCTTCGAGCTTATGCCGAACAAATGGCAATTCCTATGTTGAGTAGTCAAATTACAAACTCAAATAACAGTTACTATGGTGCCTTTAAAGATAATATCAGACCTTGTAGCTTAGGAACTATTATGGAAGGATTGGCTTCTATCTATTTTTGTACAGATAATGAACCATTAAGACAAATTATCTTTAAATCTATTTCTATAGGAAATATGTTTTTGAGTAGAGTACAAGTTAAAACCGGAACTCAAGCAGGCGGACTTCCAAATTCTGCAAACTGGGTTAAAGCAGGGGTTACACCTAATGCAAGTGTTATCAGAATTGATAATGTTCAACACGTGGTATTAGGTTGGTTGAGATTCCAAAATATTTTGAAAATTACTGAAAATTACTAAGAATTGTTTTATTTCTACCTGTGTTTTTTGCTTCATATAAAGCCATATCGGTTTTTTCTAAAAGGGCTTCTTTTGTTTTGATGTCTTTAGATAATTGGCAAGCTCCGATGCTTACGGTGATGTTTATTGGAAATCCATGATAGTTTAAATCAAGGGTTTCTACTGTTTTTCTAAATCTTTCTAATGGAATTTTGGCTTTCTCAATATCTGTTTCCGTCAAGATTACAACGAATTCTTCTCCGCCAAATCTGAAAACTGTATCCGTCTTTCTAAATGTTTGAAGAGCGGCATTAGAAATTTCTTTTAGAATATAATCTCCGCATTGGTGTCCGTATGTGTCATTTACTTGTTTAAAGTAGTCGATATCAAACATTACAAGAGTAAGCTTGTTATTGTACCTTTGAGCTCTTAAAAATTCTTTTTCAAAAGCTTCATCAAAATATCTTCTATTTGCTAGTCCGGTTAGTTCATCTGTCAATGACAGATATTTTGTTCTTGAATACATAAAATTAATCTGTTTGATAACTTCTACTTTATTTTCTTCGGGGATATCAAAAGCTTGAATAATGTGTTCAATATTTTGTTGAATTTCGTCTAATACACCGTTTGGGATATCAAATGACATAACTTCTAAATCTTCAACCATAAAGCTCCTTAGTGGGTTTGTAAACTTTAATACTCTCTTTCTTCTAACAAAATTATATTCGTCAATTTTATGATAAAACTTTAATTTTTAATAATTATATTTACAAAACTAAATAAAGAAAATTTTTGCAATAAAAATAGCCGTTCTAGGCGGCTTATATTCGGTAAAAGGTTAGTGTGTAGGAGAAAATAAAGAAAAAGAAAATGGTTTGTGTACATGTTATATATTCCCAAAATTGCCAAGAATATAACATGTATAGGTCAAAGTTTTACATATCTTAATGTTTTTCTAAAGATAGAAATGTTTATTCGTGAATAGTGAGAAGTCAGTTAAAAGTCTATAGGTTCTTACAAGGCAATAAGTCACAAAGGCAATAGGGCAATTTTTATTTTCCCTCCCTGATTAGGGAGGGTTAGGGAGAGGGGGCTAGAATGAGCCGTGTGAAACTGCGTGCCATATGGCTGTGGGATAAGGGTGGGTAATAATTATTCTCTCCCTCGCCCATTTATGGGAGAGGGTTGGGGTGAGGGGATTTTCAAGAAATGGTAATAATGAGTTAGTGCCATCTTATCTAGCTTTCCAAGGATAGCTTTTGGGAAATGTCCAGCCATTTTTGATTATTTTATATGCATTATATGAGCCATACCAATCTGCCGCTTTTACGCTTCCGGAATTTTCATCATAATAGAAGAAGAATAAATCTTTACCAAAACAATTTGGAGGATTTGCACTCCCATTAACATCAACAAAAATTGTTCCATAAGGATACAAATTTGTGTTATTAACAAACTGATTAAATCCAATACATGTTCCGTCTGGCAATTCAACAGACACTGTATAGCTTGGCATAAATGGAGTTGAAATATAGCCTGCACAATAACCCCAACTAACAAGAGAATTATATTGTGCTTTTCGATTTTTTACAGCATAATATGCATGTTTTGGATTATGACACATCGCTTGTTCGTGGTTTGGACTCGCACTATACAAAGTAGCACCTGCAAAATGAGGAAGAATGTACTTAGGTACAAAATCTGATGGCCTTCCAGCTAATACAGAAAGACCATTTTCTTCATCAATTGTTTTAACAAGTTGATTTAATTGTGAATATGTCTTTTTTAAACGTGTAAGAGTAAGTCGTTTTTGATAATTTGTGTACAAAGTAGGAATTGTCATTGCAGATACGATTCCTATGATTCCTAGAGTGATTAAGACCTCCGCAAGTGTAAAGGCACGCTTTCTGGTGATGAATAGTTTGTTACAGTCTATAGGTTGATAAGTGAATAAGTTAATAAGTGGATTCATATAATTGCCCTTTTTATAATACCTAATATATTAGTCATTATAAAATTATTTTAGGTAGATTGTCAATATAATAGTTACTAAAATAATATTTATGAATGAAAACACGGTTTTAAAATTAGGGCTGAAAATTCGAGTAGAAAGACAGAAACAAAAGATTTCGCAAGAAAAACTTGCGGAACTGTCAAACTTGAATAGAAATTTTATCGGAATGATTGAACGTGGTGAAACAAATGTTACAGTCAAGAATTTAGAAAATATTGCAAATGCCCTAAAGCTACCTATTCAAGAGCTCTTTAATTTTGTTATTTAACCTTATTCCTCTTCAAAATCAAAGATTTTGCTTCTCTTGCAAGGGACGGATATGAGAAAGAAAATGAATTAAACTGTAATGGGTTATTCACTTCACACCATTCACTTTTCATTAATTTCACAAACATTGGTTGCAAAGCTACGTGCGTAGCACCCTTATTTAACATCAAGTGATTGGATTTGTTTCATTTTAGTATTGATTTCATTCATCAAATTGATATTATCAGTTTGTCTGGCATATTTTTGAGCTTTTGAAAGCAAATTATATGCTTTATTTAAGCTATTGAATTCAACCATAATGTCTGCCGCTGCTAAGTAGTTTTGTGCAATTTTTGTTGGTGATTCTGCAGTTGTATAACTTTTTACTGCTTGTGAATAAGATTTTAGTGCCTTTTCAGGTTCATCAAATTTTTTATACGCATTTGCGGTATTTGATGATACAAAACCTTGCAAGTTGTAGTTTTCTGTTTCATCTGCAAGACCTGATGCTACATCGTAGTATTCAAAAGCTTCTTTATCATACATGTCAGAATAAATATTTCCGATTTTGGTTAAAGATGCGGATTGTGCCGGAAGATTTTCAGCTTCTCCTGCGTAAGAAACAGTTGTCACATAATGGTCAAGTGCTGGTGTAATTTGGTTTACATCATCATAAATTTGAGCCATTGAGTAATGTGCTTTTGTTTTTACGTTCTCATCTTTTGATAATTTTGCAGCTTGATTGTAGCTTTTTAGCGCTTGCGCTAGATAATCATGGTCATCATAAATCTTTCCAACCTCATAATAGATTTTGCCGGAAGTTTCTGTATCATCAATTTCCATTGCACGATTGAGTGCTTTTTCAAAAGATTTTATTGCTTTTTCAGGATCTTTTGCATAAGCATATTTTTTTGCTTGAATAAATAATGATTTTAACTCTTTATCTTGTGGAATTTTTGTTGAGGTGGTTTGTCCTGCAACAGAAATAGGTATTACGTTAGAGTTTTCTTCTGTTGCTTGTGAAATTTCTTCAGCTTGAGAAGTTTCTTTTAATTCTTCTTGACGTTTGGTTTGACTTGTAGAACCGTCTGGGAATTTTACAAGAAATCTTTCATTGATATCTTCTTCATTGTAGTGATAATCAATGTTTTGCAAGAACAAAGCATCAACCCATTTTTCTACAACTTGTGATTCTTTTTGTAAAGTTTCTGAAATGTAGCCGTCAAGTAGTGATGCGGCATTTTTCAAGTTAGATTTTACAAGCTTTGTATTTGGAACATCTTTTTTAGATTGTTTTTCGATTAGGTCAATGTATTCGTCAACTTCTTGCGCTAAATCACTTGGTGTTCCGATTGCAAGAGCGGTATTTTTCAAATCTTTTAAAATTTGAGCGATATTTATTTGGCTATCAATTTTATTTTGTGCTTTGGTATTTACCGCTTGGGTTTGATTTGTTCCAATATTTGTTTGTTGTTTATTTTGAAAATTGGCAGAGGTTGTTGTTGCGTTTGCATAAGCATTTGCGGCTGCCATTGAAAACTTTTGTTCATAAGCTGGGGTGTAGGTTGGAGTTTTTTGTTCTACATATTGAAGCCCTTTGCTTTTGGAATTCTGATTGGAGTTTTCCTCTCGTTGGGTATTAGCTGCAGCAGACTTTTCTTCTTCCTCACGTTTTTTGACACGGTTTCTGCTGTCAGGATTCACAAATGGTCTTTGGTATATATTATTTAAACTCAATCCCATATTATTTTTATACACTCTCCAGACTGGTATCTACATTATATTTTTAACATAATTGGGGGATAAAAAGGTCATACTTTCGTATGATTTTTGCCATGATTAATTTAAGTTATTTTTTGCAAAAGTCAACATGATACGATTTATTTTTTACAAAGGTTGAAAGTGGTTGAAAGTTTGAGTATACCTAAGTTTTAGGTACTTTATTTTTGAATAATAAAATAGATTTTTTTAACAAATGTAAATAAATTGACAAAACATCATGACAAATGTATGCGATTATTTTATTATTCTCTTATCGGAGGAAGAATGTTAGAATCTATGGTAGGTAATAAATCAGAATTTGACTTAACATCAAAAAGTGCATTCTCTAGCGATAAAGATTCGTTTACATCTCGTTCTTTTGCAGCACTTTTAGCAAAAAATATTGTTCCTGCTTCTCATAAAAGAATTGCAGATAATTATTTGATTGTTAAAAAAGTGTTCAAGTTTCAAGCTTGTATGAGTAGAATTTCTAATGTCGAAAAATCATTATTAGAAAAATACGATTTTAATACTTTAGAATTCACAACAATAAAACAGATGTATGATGAATTGTCACTTCTTCAAAAATGGTCTGATTCTGAAGACGAAAATCTTCGTAATGATTCTGACAGCATACTGTTAATTAGGGTAAAAGAATTAAAATTCTTAGAAGCAAGCCGTTATGCTTCTATTTCAAATGAAATTTATAACGGATATTTAGCTTTGGAGCAATACTTGAAAGAAATTAGTAAGTTCCAAACCGTACAAGCAATATCACCGCTTAACTTTTAAAATAAAATAATATACACAAAACACGAGAAAAAAGACTAAGTGCTAAACTTAGTCTTTTTCTTGTTGGTATCCAAAGTTTTTCAAAATGTTTTGTTTTTTGCGCCAATCTTTTTCGACTTTAACTTCTAATTCAAGATAAACTTTTTTCTCAACAATTTTTTCTAATTCTAATCTTGATTCTGTGCCGATTTTTTTCAAAAGACTCCCACCTTTGCCAATCAAAATCCCTTTTTGACTCTTTTGTTCACAGTAGATTGTTGCATAAATTTTGTCAATTTCTTCTTTTTCAAAATAATTTGTAACTTTAACTGCAACAGAATGTGGAATTTCGTCAGACGTATTTAAAAGAATTTTTTCTCTGATAACTTCTTCTGTTACATCACGCATTGTTTCTTCTGTAACAACATCTTCTGGGTATAGAGCTTCGCCCTCCGGTAATTTTTTATAAATATTTTTTAGAAGAGTGTCGATATTTCTTCCCGTTTTAGCGGAAATTCTAACGATTGGAAGATTTTCATTGAATAAAGTTTTGTATGTCAAAAGATTTTCTTCAATTTTTTCCTGTTTTTTAACTTTATCAACTTTGTTCATCACGATAATGATTGGAATATTTGTTTGTAATAGATTTTGAGCAATCCATTTGTCACCTTTTCCGGCTGGGTCAGAACCATCTACCAAAAACAAAATTACGTCTGCATCTGGAACAGAAATTTTTGCTTCATCTAATAAAAATTCTCCGAGTTTGTTTAGTGGTTTATGTACCCCAGGGGTGTCAACAAAAACGATTTGCCCCTCATCAGTTGTAAGGATTCCTTTAATTCTTTTTCGTGTTGTTTGGGCTTTATCAGTAGTGATTACTATTTTTTGTCCTAAAATTTGGTTTAAAAGAGTTGATTTTCCGACATTAGGACGACCTATTATTGAAACAAATCCGCTTTTCATAAAATCTTTCCGTATTTTTACTAAACATATTGTAACATAAATTACATTTTTTTTAACATAGTAGCAATTTTTTTTACTATCGGGTATTATATAGATAGTAGTAGTGTAAAATTGTTAGATTAGGTATGATTAATAAGAAAAATATTATAATTGCTGCTGTTTTGGCAGGTTTGATGACAAGTATCCCAACAGCCGAAGCAAATAGCTCAAATAATTTATTAAAGATGGACGTCAATAGATCATCTGCTTCTAATTCTGTCGATGTTACTTTTTACACTACTGGCGAATCTCAAAATACTGTTGTTACAAGGAAAGCTCCTAATAGATATGTTGTATTGTTACCAAATATTTCCGGTTCAAGTTCAATTGTACCGAGTTTGGGTGGTGTAAAAGATTTAATTACTGATGTTCAAGTTAAAAATGTTGATGATGGTATTGGTGGTTATACAAAGATTACTTTTGGTACAACAAAACCTGTTAATATCAGAACTTATATGAAAAAGACTGCTCCTTTAACACAGGCACAGAAAGATTATAAAAATTTAATTGCACAAAATAATAAACCGGTTGCAACTCATGCAAAAGCTGAAATTTCACACACTACTACTGCTTCAAAGGTTCAATCAACTGTATCTAAGTCCGTTGCTACGGTAAAACATACGACTACGGTAAAACCGATTGCGACAACTAAGGTGACAAAGCCACAAGCAGCTAAATCGGTTCAAGCTCCAGAGAAAAAAGTAAATAATACAGTTACAAAAAATAATAATGTTTCAAAAGTTTCTTTAGTTGCGTTCAATCCACCTAAAGCAAAAAATGTAACACCGATTGAAACTAAAAAAGTTACCCAACCAAAACAAGTTCAACAACCAAAATCGACTGTTGAGCAATCTAAAGTTCATCATTCTACAAATGTGACAGAAGATAATTATATTCCAAAGATGAAATTTGATGCAAACGGAAAACGCCAAATTGATTTAGAACCAAGAGTAAATCACAAAATCGTAGAAGAAACTTCAACTCCAAAAGTTAAATCAAATTCAATCTTTGATATTCCGCAAGATTCAAAAACAAACACTCAAAAATCGAAAGAAAAAGTTCAAAAGACAACTTCAGTTGCTCCTGTTACTAAAGCAAGCAAGACGGAAAAATCTCATCATTTTCCTGTTTGGCTAGTTGTTTTAGGTAGTGGCGCACTTGCCATGGTTGTTGTATTTCTTGTGTTTGATGCAGTTTCTCATGCATCAGAAAAAGATTCAGACAGATTAAAATCTTTCTTTAATATTTCATCTAAAAATCAAGCTCGTAGACGTAAACGTGAATATCAAGATATTATTGATAATGAAGAATTAAATTGGCAAGAAAAATATAAACTTTACACAGAAAAAGATAAGGATCATTCTTCTACAGATAAGTCAGAAAGCATTTCTTATGTGACAGATATGTCCGCAACGAAAAAGGCGGTTGTTACCCCTGAAAACACTACTACTGCTTCATTTACGTCTGATAGAAGAAATCTTAGAAATTCAAAACTTGCTGATAGTTTGAATTCAAGAGTTGATGAAATGCAAAAAAATGTAATTCAAGATAAAAAAGTATCTGAATCCGTATCAACAAAGGATTTTAAAGTTATTGCAGACAGTATCAAAAATATACCGAATAATCACAAAGAAACACTTAAAGAAAATCTTCGTTCAAAAATCTCTCAAATGGAGCATGCTTTTAATCAAACTACAAGTTTAATCGAACCTCCGGAAGAGGTTTCTCATGATGTTCAATCGGAAGATAATGCAATTATAAGGCATTTTTCTGATATTAAATTGAAATCTTTTGCTAAGGGTTTAACATTGAAAGAAACTCACAGAACTTTAGCTGAGGAAAATAAAAAGGTTTCTAAAGATAAAAATTATAAAGAAAGCAGATTTGTTAAATTGAAAAATTCACCACTTAGCATGAGTCGTAGAAAAGCTGTTAATGGTGTATCTAATATTATGCCAAGTCTAAATAAAGTTTTAATGAATAATGGGGAAATGGAAATGGATAATCAAAATTATGAACTATCTTCTTTAGATGAATACTTGACACTCCTTGATTCTGAGGAAGAAAAAAGAGTACAACCAACTGTTGCTAGTGTTTTGTCACAAGTAAGACCATCAGAAGCAATGAGTCGTTCCGGAATTACGAACCCTATTTCAAGAGCATCTAATCCGATGAACAAACAAAATGAAAACACTTCTTCAAGATATATGAACGGTTTAATCGTTAAATCCGGTTACAATATTGATTCAGAAAAAGGTTTCTATCTTGTAAATCTTGACGGTGTGTCTGCGATTGTTGGAAGAGTTAAAGATGATATTTTTATTTTGAAGAAATTCGACCATGTTGTAGATAAACAACTTCAAGTACGACAAGACTATGGTTCTGTTTATATTGTTAAAGTCGGTAGTTACAAATGCTTAGTTGATGTTGCTAAAAACAAAATGGGAACCCTTATTGAAATCTAAGTATGTATAAAAAAATAATTATATCAATCTGTTTAATTCTCGGAGTGAGCTTGTTGTGCTGTCTAAATTTTTCAAAATCTACAAAAACGACAGTTCAATTTGCTTCGTGGGGTTCAGAATCTGAAATATCAATTTTAAAACCAATTTTGAAAGATTTTGAAAAAGAAAATCCTGATATAAAAGTGGATTTTATGCATATTCCTCAAAATTATTTTCAAAAAATACATTTGCTTTTTGCCTCAAATACTGCTCCAGATGTTATTTTTATGAATAATCAATATTTGCCGATTTATGCAAATGCAGGTGTTTTGGAAGATTTAACAAATGATTTTGATTTTAGCAAATTTTACCCTCAAACAGTAAAAGCTCTTTCTTGGGAAGGTAAGATTTATGCTGTTCCAAGAGATGTTTCAAATTTAGTAATTTTTTATAATAAGGATATTTTTGACAAATATAATGTTCCTTACCCAAATCCAAATTGGACAATGCAGGATTTTTTAATAATTGCTGAAAAATTGACTCATAGACCGAATGTTTTTGGAATTTCGTTTGAAGAAGAACCATTAATGTTTTTACCATATTTAACAAATTTTGGCGGAGGATTTGAAGTAGAGAAAATAAATTCTGAAAATTCAAAACAAGCATTAGAATTTTATGCAAATTTACGTAATAAATATCACGTTGCACCCCAAAAAGATGAATCTGCAAGTGCTACAATGGCGCAAATGTTTTTGCAAGAAAAACTTGCAATGCATCTTTCAGGCAGATGGCTTGTACCAAAGTATAGGCAGGAAGCGAAATTTGACTGGGATATTATAAATTTTCCAGTTGGAAAATCCGGTTCTGTCGTACCGTTAGATGCTTCCGGGTGGACGATTTCAAAGTCTTCTAAACACAAAAAAGAAGCTATTAAACTTGTGGAATATTTGTCTTCAAAAACCAGTTTGCAAAAATTCACAAAGAGTGGTTTAATCGTACCGGCAAGAATTGATGTTGCCAATTCGAAAACTTTTTTGGATAATCAAAAACCACATAATGCAAGAATCTTTTTGGACGTAATTAAAACCTCTAAACCAACTCCGGTTACCGTGAATTATCGTGAAACACTCGATAAAATTAAAACTGATACCGAGCAGTTGTTTAATATTGAGTGAAAGGTCTATACAGATGGCAACAGGGTATTAAGCTACTTTAATGTCATTCTTCTTTTTAGTCATTATTTATTCAAATAATCTTGATTTCCGAATGTTAAAACGTAATATGCGCAACCACAACCTTCGTTATTTAATTGGCAATCAGTTCTATAATCATAATATTCATTTGGTGTACCTAGTGGTCTTATAACCTTTTTCTATTTTATAAGATTCTCCGGTCGCAAGTGCTCTTTTAGAATGACAATATAATAATTTTCGTGTATTTTTTTATTCAGGCATATCTTCCTCTTTCTCCAATAATGTGATGTATTACTTCATAGTATAAGCATTATAATTCAAGACAATGAATATATGCAAAAATATGAAGTAATGTATCACAAAATCGCATCTGAAATTAAAAGACTCAGAAAAAATGCAAAGTTATCACAAGAAGATTTAGCCGAAAAATTGAACTGTTCACGAGAGTTCATTAGCAGGGTTGAAAATGATAAAGAAAAAGTTAGTCTTAAAATGATATTTACTTTGTCTGAAGTTTTTAATGTTTCTCCGAAGATATTTTTTGATTAGAGAAATTATCCTCCTCCCAATTTTCTAACTTATAGATTTTATTTATTTGCAATATGTCTTTTTTTTATTTAAAATGTTCTTAAATACTATAAGGGGATAAAATGAGAATTGAGGCAAAAAATCTTATAAAAATATACGGTGATAGAAGCGTTGTAAATGATGTTTCTTTCAATGTAAATAAAGGTGAAGTTGTTTGTCTTTTGGGTCCAAACGGTGCTGGAAAAACAACGACTTTCTACATGGTTGTTGGGCTTGTAAAACCTAACAAAGGAAGTATTATATTAAATGGTGAAGAAATTTCTTCTTGGCCAATGCATATTAGGGCAAAAGCCGGAATTGGATATTTGCCACAAGAAGCTTCAAGTTTTAGAAGTTTGTCTGTAGAAGATAATATCAAGCTTGTTTTACAGATGAATGACAAATTGACCGAATGTGAAAAGAAGAAAAAGTTAGAAGAGTTGCTTAGTGAATTTGGTGTTGCAAGGTTGCGCAGTGCTTCTGCGATTTCTCTGTCAGGTGGTGAGAGAAGAAGGGTTGAACTTGCGAGAGCTTTGGCTGCAAGCCCTGATTTTATTCTTCTTGATGAACCGTTCACAGGTATTGACCCGATTGCGATTGGTGAAATTAAAGATAATATTAGAAAATTGTCTGAAGATAAGGGGTTGGGTGTTTTAATTACTGACCATAACCCGAAAGCAACTTTATCTATTACGGACAGGGCTTATGTAATTTTTGACGGAAAAATCAAAATTCAAGGTAAGAGTCAAGAAGTTGCGGTTGACCCTGTTGCTAAAGAATTCTATTTAGGAAAGGACTTCAAGTTATAATGCAGTTTAAATTTCCTAAAATTACTATTTATGACAGGTATATGTTCAAACAAGTTTTTATGGCTACAATGGTTGCTGTATTACTGTTTACTATTGTTTGGATTGCTCCAGAAATTTTGTTAAACACCATTAAAGGTGCTTTAGCAGGTGATTATGGGCTTAAAACGGCAGTTTTGTTGTTGATAAATGAATTGCCTAAAATCTTAGATAAAGCACTTCCTGTAGGCTTGTTATTAGGAACATTATTTACTTTTGATAAAATGAGTAAAGATTCCGAAATTACTATTTTTAGAGCAGTTGGAATGTCTTTCCCCAGAATTGTTGTGCCTGTTGTTGTTTTGAGTTTGTTTTGCTCATTTTTATGTTTTGTGATTTCTGATAAAGGAACTCCGGTTGCAGAGGCAAAATTGAGGGCTATTAGAGGTCAGGTTGCTTCTAATCAATATATTTATACTCAAAAAGATAAAACCGGTCACCCTTTGATGGCGGTGATTGTATCTCGTTCTATCGGTAGGGATTTGGAAAATGTTATTGTTTTAGATTTTTCAAACCAAGTTTATCAAGATGTACACCAGTTATCAAATATTTATGCTGCAAAAAAGGGAAAAGCTTATGAAGATAAGTGGGTTTTAGAAGATATTTCAAACTATAAGATTTCAAATGATGGTATTTATATAGATGTTCAACATATTGATAAGATGAATATTTTGAGTGGAAAATCTGCTGAAAGTGCCTATACTCTTATGACTTATTCTTCAATGAAGGAACGTGATATTAATAATGTAAATTTGAAAAAATATGTATCATTATTAAAAACAGAAAAGCTGTCAGAAGAATATAATTACTTTTTGAACAAATATTTGCAACGATATCTGACACCATTTGTGTGTGTGTTGTTGGCAGTTTTGGGTAGTTTATTAGGATTTAGCAAGCCGAGGGAACAAAGACTTGTTGGTTTTACAATTGCTATCGGTTGTATTTTTGTTTATTATATAACCTTGCCGTTCTTTGACTTATTGGCAGAAAAAGAAATTTTATCACCATATATTACAGCAACGTTTCCACTTGTAGCGTTTATGCTTGCTATTTGCGGTTTCTACAAATCAAAGGATTTATAATATGAAATTATTAAAATTATTTGTAAGTTTTATTATTTTATCATTGGTTTCTGCTCCGGCTTTTGCAGTTGGAGAGATTTCTATAGATAAAGATAATGGAGTTTACCATATCATATTAAAAGGTGAAAAAATCAAGAAAAAGATTAAATTTGTAGCATCAGAAGATTTGGTAACAAATAGAGAAGCTCATATTAAGGGTAATGCCACACTTACTGTTAATGCAGGCTTTTTTGACCCTAAGAATGGAAAAACAATTTCTTATATTGTGACAGATAAAATGACCTCTGCCGATCCGATGTTTAACCAAGCATTGCTTGCGAATCCATTTTTTAGAAAAAATATGAATACAATTTTAAACCGTTCAGAATTTAGAGTTATGCAGTGTGGAAACAAGTTTGAATATAGCATAGTTGGGCACAAATCAGATGTTCCGTTTGGGTGTACGTTGATTACTTCTGCGCAAGGCGGTCCGTTGATTCTTCCGGAATTAAGACTGGAAGAAGAGGGATTTATTGTGAAAAATTCTGAGGGACAAGTTGTAAGAGAATCAGCCTCTGTTTTGCATAAAACATCTAGAACAGTGATTGGATTAAAGGGTAATGATGAATGTCATATTTTTATTATCACAGATGAAAATCCTATGGATATGTATGAAGTTCAACAGTTGTGTAAAAGTTATGGATTAGATAGAGCAATGGCTTTTGATGGCGGAAGTTCAACCTCTATGAATTATAAAAACAATTTGGAAGTCATTTCTATAAAAGGCGATGGTGCAGGTCGAATGTTGAAATCATTTATGCTTGTTTATTAGGTCTGTATAGAATGCGATTGAAATATTTATATATATTTGGAATATTATTTTTAGTTTCATCGGTGACTTTTGCTGACCAATTTGTACCGGAATTCAATCAGATGAAAAAAATTCGTTGTGATATTGAAGAAATTATTTATAATCAAGATAATAGTGTTGTTTCAAAGAATAAATATTTTAGAATTTTTAATTTAGATGATGAAAATAAAAAAATTTACATTCAAAAAGCCCCAGTGGACGGAATTTCATATTACGAGAGTAATAGAATTGATTTTTATATGCAACAAATGACAGATGATTTTATTATGCAAACAAAAGCTACTATTGATAAAGAAAATATGAAATATACATCTGACTCTGTAATAAATTATGATAGTATGTTTTTTGGAACAAGAAAAGCAAGAGCTGAGGGTACTTGTTTTGCAATTTAAAAATTTTTAACAATGTTTGAAAAATAGTCAATTTTTACCTCTGAAAATTTTTTAATAATATACAGGGGAAAATACAGGCATGGAAAAATTATTGACTGAACATTCAGACTATAATCTTTTTGGAGATGTGTCGGCAATTTTAGAAAAGAACATCTCTCCAGTGTTGAACTTTGCAATAAATAAGCGCAAAGTCCCTAAAACTTTGACTGAATGTGTTAAATATTTTAGCAAAATAAATGATATTGAAAATAATTTGTCCGGGGTTAGTTTTGGCTTTACTAATTATTCATTGAATGATGAAATGTCTAGTCAAAAAGTCCGAAAAATTGCACTAATGCTTGCAAAAGCGATTGACGAAAACTCTGTTGAAAAAATAAAAGAATTAAAAAAGCAGTACGGACATGAAAGAGAATTTGCAACTGCGAAAAAGTTTTTGGACAAAAAGTGTAAAGAGATTTGGGATGTTTTTGAATTTAAAAAGATAAAATTAAAAATTCCACATGCCGCAATGAAATCTTTAGGAATTACTAACCAACCAACATTAGAATTTTTGTTGGGAGATAGTATCCATTTATTTGAAAAAGATAATGGAAATTCTACTGCAAATATTATTTCATCAATTCTAAAAAATGATAATTTAACGTATAAAATTGAAGATATTCATAAATTCTTAAAAAAAGAAAATGAACATTACAATTTTAGAACAGTGGCATATTTAATATCGGAGCAAAATTACGACAGGCGAAAACTACTTGAACTCGGTATCAAAAAAGATACTGTTGAACAAGCTCTAAAGACTATTCCAATTAAAGCGAGATTAAGATATTGCTTGTGCAATACGGTGTTCAAGGCTATTCAAATACGTAACATCTTGTTCAAATCCTTGAATGTCGTCAAGTGTGCTTGATGATTTTAGGATAGTTTCAAGTGTCATATTTTTGTCAGAATTTAAGATATTCATAATTCGTTGCCAATCATAATCACCATTTGGAAGATGTAAATGAACATCATGTTTTTCATTTATACGTCCGTCACTCAGATGATAACAATCAGGTTTTAAATTATTAAATTTTTCCATGTATTTGTATTGGTCAAATCCTAGTTTTACGGCTGAACAAAAAGCATGTCCGACATCTAAACAGAATCCGCAACTTGTATTATTTTTAACGTATTCAATTTCTTCAACAATTGAACCTTGGCAATACATATTAGGGTGACGTCTTGAACAGTATGGAATATTTTCAACATTTACTTGTGCCGGTAAATCAATATTATTAAGTTGGCGAACAGTTTCTTCTATTGTTCCGTCCATTCCACAGTGTGCCACGATGTACATTACATCAAGTGCTTTAGCATAATCTTTTACTTGTGCGTAAATTCGTTTGTTTTCAGTTTCAAATTCTTTTTGTGAAAGATTTACACCCTCACTATATTGTGGGGCATGAATTGTAAAGGGGATTGAATATTTGTTTTTGAAATTTTCCCAGTCTGGCAAGAAATTTAATTGGTCAGGGTTTACAAAAACTTCAATATAAGAAAACTTTTTTTGTTCCCATAATTCAATTGCTTTGTGTTTATATAAATCTAATTGGTTTGTAAAAAGTTTCAATCCGAGTTTTAAATCTTTCATCTGTATAATCCTTTGCTATTTTAGAGGTAAATTTATAATAATATTCTAGCATAATATAAATTTTTGTTAAAAATTACATGCAAAAAAATCTAAGTTTTGATTTAATAAAAGCATGGATTTTCAAATTTTAAGACGACAACCTATAGAATTTTTTGAGAATAAAGGTGTTAAATATTTTAAACCATTTGTGGCGCTTGATAAAACTAAAAAACCATTAAAGGTTTATAATCTTGAAGATTGTCAATATTCTCCACCATCTATTATTGCCGAAAATCATCAGGGAAAATTTTCAAGTTATGAAGTTTATTTAGATTCTAACACTCGAACAATGATTGGAGATTCTTTGGCTGCCGACCCAAGAAATCAAGGTATTGGTGAAGTTTTAAATCTGGCTGCTCTTATGGAATTTCACAAAAACAAATTTAATAGATTTAATTTATTTTCCCTAAAAGAAGCAATTCAATTTTATACTCGTTTCGGGTTTAAAATTATAAATGAGGATAAAGGTTTTATCTTGAATAATTTGAGAAATGTAGAAAAATCTAAAGGTGCAATATTTAATGAATTAAGAAAAGATGTTGCATTTTTCAAGCCAAGAATTGAGGGAAAAATTTCATCTGATGACAAATATTTAACCCAAAGAGCAAATGATGTTTTTTCTAATTTTTTGAAAGAACTTTCCAGAAAACATATCAAATATAATTCTTCAAAAATTGATCATGGTACAAATATGGAATTTTCTGATTGGGAATTTGAAATTAATAGAGATTATTTGAATTCTTTATTTGATAAACACGAGATAAATTATAAAGTATAAAAGAGAAATAATATGAAAATTGATAAGTTTAAGGTGGAAGAGTGGTTTAATTTATATGAAAAAGATGCAGTGTATGATTTGGCAGACACTTGTGTTGAATCGTTGTCAATTGATGAACTCTTAGAAATCACTGATGATAGAGAAAAACATATTTCTGAGATTTTCAAAAGAAAATTGAATTATGGTGATATTCACGGAAGTTCCCGTTTGAAAGACTCAATTTCAAAAATGTATAAATTTCAAACTAAAGATAATATCACAATTACTCATGGAGCAATTGGTGCAAATCAACTTGTAATGTTGAGTATGATTGAAAAAGGCGATAAAGTTGTGTCAATTATTCCGACATATCAACAACATTATTCGATTCCAAAATCAATCGGAGCGAATGTTAAGTTATGCTTTTTGAAAGAAAAAAATGATTGGCTACCCGATTTAGAGGAATTGGAAAAATTGGTTAGTGATGATACAAAAATTATTTGTATGAATAATCCTAATAACCCTACGGGGGCGGTTATTCCGGAAGATATGTTGTTAAAAATTGTTGAAATTGCAAAAAAATCTGATGCGTATGTTTTATGTGATGAGGTTTATCGTGGATTAAATCATTGCGGGAATCCTTTTTCTTCTTCAATTGCGGATATCTATGAAAAAGGTATCTCAACAGGTAGTATGTCGAAAGTTTTTTCTCTTGCAGGTTTAAGATTAGGTTGGATTTGTGCTAATCAAGTGGTTATTGACGAAATCAATCACCAAAGGGAATACAATACAATTAGTGTTGGAATTTTAGATGATTATTTCGCGGCTTTGGCGATTGAAAATAAAGACAAAATTATAAAACGAAATATTGAAAAAATTCTTACAGGTAAAAAAATTCTTACTGATTGGACGAATTCTGAACCATTAGTTCATCTTGTTGAACCGCAAGGAGGAACAACAGCATTTGTAAAATATAACAAAAATATTCCGTCTGGAGAATTATGTAAGAAATTGCAAGAAGAAACCGGTGTTATGATTCTCCCTGGTGAAACTCTAGAGGTTGATGGTTATTTGAGAATCGGTTACGGAAATAATTTTGAACAACTCAGAAAAGCTTTAGAAATTTTTTCTGATTGGCTTAGGAAAATATAAAATTTTGCTATATAATTTTAGTCAGAATATATATTTTTTTGAGGATAGTTAAAAATTTGAAAAGACGCAAAACCGGAATAATTAATGGAATTATAGCTTCATCAAGTTATGGTACAAATCCACTATTTGCCTTGCCTTTGTATGCAGGAGGAATAGGAGTAAATTCGGTATTATTTTATCGTTATGCGATTGCAGTTACTATTTATGGTTTGTGGTTAAAATTTGCTAAAAAGATGTCATTCAAATTGCACAAAATTGAAATTTTACCATTATTTGTTCTAGGAATTCTTTTCTCTCTTTCATCTTTAACTTTGTTTGATGCTTTTAACTACATTGAAGCTGGAATTGCTTGTACAATTTTATTTATCTATCCGATTTTAGTTGCAATAATTATGGCAATTTTTTTCAAGGAAAAGATTTCAAAAACAGGACTATTTGCCATCGCTGTGACAAGTATCGGTATTTGCCTTTTGTATAAAGGAAAACCGGATATGAGTTTGAATATCAAAGGTGTCTTTACTGTTTTTGCATCAGCACTTTTGTATGCACTTTATATTGTTGGAGTTAAGAAAATCAAAGCAATTCAACATGTTCATAGAGCAAAAATGAGTTTTTATGTTATGTTTTTCGGGTTATTTGTTTATATTGTTAATTTAAAGTTCTGTACACAATTGCAAATGCTGGATAAACCTCTTTTGTGGTTATACACAATTGGTTTAGCACTTTTGCCCACGATTATTTCTCTTGAAACAATTAATGTATCCATCAAACTTGCAGGTCCGACAACAACAGCAATTCTTGGAGCTTTAGAACCTTTAACTGCAATATTTTTCGGTGTATTATTGTTTCATGAGCATTTGACATTTAGAAATTGTGAGGGTGTAATTTTAATTCTTCTCGGAGTTTTAACGATTGCAACAAGGAAATCAAAAGAGGCATAAAATATGAATACAATGGAACAAAATATTTTAAATAAAGGTCAAGAAGTTAATAAACTTCCAGAAAATTATACTGTTATAGATATCGAAACTACGGGTTTATCTCCGACGATGAATGAAATTATCCAGTTGTCTGCGCTAAAAATTAAAAATGACAAAATAATTGATTCTTTTACCTCTTTTGTTAAGCCAAATGGAAGAATTAGTTCATTTATTTCTTCACTCACAGGGATTACAAATGATATGGTTTCTGCTGCCCCTCAAATAAAAGATGTTTTGAATGATTACATCGATTTTATTGGACAAGATATCATTGTTGGGCATAATGTTCATTTTGATATAAATTTTATTCACTCTAAAAGAATAAAATATTTTAATAAAGGCTTATCAAATAATTATGTTGATACTTGTAAAATGTCAAGAAAAATTTGCCCAATTAGTAGTCACAAATTAGATAGTGTTGCGAGATATTATAACGTAGATTCAACCGGTCACCACAGAGCAGATAATGATTGCAAAATGACATTTGAGATTTATAATCGTATGAAGAAAGATCTGTTATCTAAATAGATGTTTTTAAGCTATCATAACTTTATATAATAATTTAGGGAATTATTCCCAATTTTATTTTTGTGCTATTATTTATTTGAAAAATTGTAGGAGAAGGATTATGTATAATACAAAAAAAATTACAAAAGATTTATTTTGGGTAGGTGCAAATGATAGAAGATTATCATTATTTGAGGGTGTATATCCTGTGCCTATCGGAGTTTCATACAACTCATATTTATTGATGGACGAAAAAACAGTTCTTTTAGATACTGCAGACAAGTCTGTTTCTCACCAATTTATGGAAAATGTTGCTCATGTTTTAGGTGATAGAGATTTAGATTATTTGGTAATCAATCACATGGAACCGGACCATTGTGCTGAAATTCCTTGCATTATGAAGAAATATCCAAATGTAAAAGTTGTTTGTAATGCAAAAATTCAAACAATGATTACTCAATTTTTTGACTTTGAAATTCCGGAAGAACAATTAATTCTTGTCAAAGAGGGGGATACTTTGAATACAGGTAAACACAATTTGACATTTGTGTTTGCTCCAATGGTTCATTGGCCGGAAGTTATGGTTACTTATGATACAGTAGATAAGATTTTATTCTCTGCTGATGCATTCGGTACATTCGGTTCAGTTGATGGTAATATTTTTGCAGATGAAGTAGATTTTGAACACAGATATATGGACGAAGCTAGACGTTATTATACAAATATTGTTGGTAAATATGGGCCTCAAGTTCAAATGTTGTTGAAAAAAGCTGCAAATCTTGAAATAAAAATGATTTGTCCTCTTCACGGTTTTGTTTGGAGAAAGGATTTTGACAAATATATTGATAAATATATGAAATGGTCAACTTATACTCCGGAAATTCAATCTGTATTGATTCCTTATGCTTCAATTTATGGTGGAACTCAAAATGCTGCTGAAATTTTAGCTTCAAAATTAGCTGATTTAGGTGTTAAAGATATCAAAGTTGTTGATACTTCTGTTGTTGATACTTCATTTGTAGTTGCAGATGCATTTAAATATTCACACATTGTATTTGCTTCTGCTACTTACAATAACGGAATATTTATTTCAATGGAAAACTTGCTTCATGATATTGTTAATCACAATCTTCAAAATCGTAAGATTGCAATTATTGAAAACGGTTCTTGGGCTCCTGCTTCCGGAAGATTGATGACAGAATTGGTTTCTAAATTGAAAAATGTCGAAATTATCGGCAATAAAGTTACCTTAAAATCTGCAATGAAAGAAAACCAAGTTGAAGAACTTGAAGCATTGGCTAAGACTATTGTTGAAACAATGGAAAAATAAAAGGAGAAAATATTATGATGGACAAAAAATTAGAACAAGCTTTTAATGTACAATTGAATAAAGAATTGTATTCTGAATATTTATATTTAGCAATGAAAGGCATTTTTGCAGAACTTAAACTTACAGGTTTTGTAAATTGGCTGGACGTTCAAGTTCAAGAAGAAAGAGCACATGCCATGGGTATGTATGATTATGTAATTACTCGTAATAATCATCTTGAATTTTCTTCAATTGATAAGCCTGTGATTAAAGGATTGTCTCCATTGGAAATTTTTGAACAAATCCTTGAACACGAAGAATACGTTACATCTTCTATCAATTCATTGATGGACGTTGCAGAAGAAGTTCGTGATAGAGCTGCAATTTCTTTTCTAGACTGGTATGTAAAAGAACAAGTTGAAGAGGAATCTAATGTTGGTACTGTTCTTGCAAAATTGAGATTGATTGGTGATGATAAGCAAGCCTTGTTCAATCTTGATAAAGAACTTGCAACAAGAACATTCATTGCTCCGATTATCGGGTAATAAATGTTATTTAAAATTTATTTAAGCAAAAAGAAAGACCATATCGGGGGACATGGTCTTTTGAAAGGGGAAGAAGTCCATTGATAAGGAGTTAACAAAATCGATGAATCTTCTTCCTAAATATGCTAAAACACATTAATTTTATAATACCTTTTAATCATCAAAAAGTCAAGTGTTAACAATAAATATTAATACCTCTCTTATAAAATTATTTTACAGTTAATTTCTTTGTTGTTTCTTTATCTGCAACAAGTTTTGGAGCATAAATCTTTAATACACCATGTTCCAATTTAGCTTCTGTTTTGTTAACATCAATTTCTTGTGGCAAGTAAACTGATCTTGAAAATTCACCATATTTGAATTCGGATTTTTTATAAGCTTTTTTATCTTCGCAGATTTCTTCTTCTTTTTTAGCATTGATGGTGATGTTGTTTTTGTCAATATCAATATCCAAATCTTCTTTTTTTACACCAGGAAGTTCTGCTCTGATATCATATTCTTTGTCTTTTTCTGTAATTTCAACAGGCATTGGAAGAGTATTCATATCTTCATCATAACCGTATTCTGGATACAAGTTGTCAAAATGTCTGTTCAAAATTGAACTAATTTCATCATTTACTGATTTGATAAAGTTGTCTGGTGTTTTTTTTATTAAGAATCTCATAATGAACTCCTTTCGTTCTTTTCTTTCTCTTTCTAACCACATTTATATTATTATTCTGTTTTTCTAAAAACAGCGATTTTTTAACCAAAAATTAACATTTTGTGCTATATTATTTCTATGGTTGAATTGATTAAAGTTGAAAGCGTTGATATTCCTGTACTTGCGCAGTTAGCTTCTAGTGTCTGGCATGAATTTTGGGTAGATATTTTGTCTTTTGGACAAATTGAATATATGGTGGAAAAATTTCAGTCTGAAAATGCTATAAGAGAACAGATTAAATCTGAAAATTATACTTATTTTTTCATCAAAGCTGAGGGAGAAACAATTGGATATGTGGGCTTATCTTTAAAGCCAGATTATTTATTCTTGTCAAAACTTTATATTCTGCATACGTATAGACATTGTGGTTATGGTTCAAAAGTCTTTGAGTTGATTAAAAATTTTACTTATGAACATAATTACGACAGAATTAGATTAACTGTAAATAAACATAATACGAATGCAATTGAAGCATATTTAGGTTGGAATTTTGAAACAATTAGTTCTGTTGAAACTGAAATTGGCGAGGGTTTCATAATGGACGATTATATTATGGAATATAAATTGACAATTGAAGAAGAAAAAGAAGAGGTTGAAGAAGAGGAAGAAAATTCGGCCGGTTCTTTAGATTTGAACTTTGATGAAGAAGATTAGAATATGAGAATTACTCGTTTTAAAAAACTTATTACTTGGAATGTTGTATCGTTAGTTGGTTATGTAAATCTTCTAATTATGATAGTTTTTATAGTAATGTTAGGACTTGCAGCTTCTCAGTTAAATATCAAATTTGAGTTTAACAAATTTGTGTTTGACAATATGTTGAAACATATTATTTTTCCTTATCTAAGTTTTTATAAAACGATGATTATTGGAGTTTTAATGCTTTTGATAGGTTCGATGTGGGAAAAACGATATTATGATGAGAAAGGTATATATGGTTATCGAGTGTTAGAAAATTATGATAGAATTTATTCCTTTTTCTTTTTGGTTGGTTTGGCATTAAACTTTTTACCTTTGTACTTGTTTATGATGTACGTGATTTCACTTGTGGTGAAATTTATTTAGTTTTATGATAAGATGAAAATATCATTAAGCATTAGATTAAGTCGATGTGATGGAATGGTAGACATGCATGCTTGAGGTGCATGTGGCGAGAGCTGTGGGGGTTCGACTCCCCCCATCGACAAATATCATGGAGGAATATATGAAATCAAGAGTTAAGTCTAAAATATTGATTTCTTTAATTATATCTATATTTGTATTCTTATTTGCGTTTTTTATTTTTTTTATAGCTAAAAATATGATTTGTATTCCTATTTCTCAAAATTTACATTTTGAAAACCAAGAAAAGTTTGATGGATATGTAGATTATAAGTTTTTTGAAAATTTATCAACTTGTCATTCATATACAACACCAACTATTGTAAATGCTCCTCTTTTTATTCCTATAGCTTATTACAAAACTCAAATTGTCGGAATATCTAATAATAAATGTATTGTTCGTAATTATAGAAAAGATATTCCTTCGGTAGCTTGGGAACTATCTGAGGAATTCCAATTACCTGTTAATTATTCAAAAGAATTAGGTTTGGTAATGATGAGAGAAATAAAATATCCAAACGAAAAATTATCACATTTAAAAACGTATTGTGAATCTGAAAAAATCATATCATATACCTGTATGCACTTGACAGATGGAACAGATATAAGTAAAGAATTTCCTTATATAAACTTAGGATTAGAAAAATATCAAACATATCCTTATAATTATTATCAACAAATTCCTCAACAGAACAAAACTTTTTATACGAATAAATAGTTTAATGGTAAGCTAAACTTATTTGCAATAATTTTATAACAACACCCTATAGATAGCAAAAACCACAGTAACTCAACTTAATGGAAGTCATCTGAGGTTGTACATATACATTATTTACGATAATTCTTCTAAGTGATTGAACAATTCTATCTCTTTAATGTTTCAATATTCTTATGGACGGGTTGCAAAATCTATTAAGGAACATTAATTTCTCAAATAAATATTATATTATATAAAAATTTTTCTTGTTGTATAATATGAAAGTAAGATTTACGAAATAAGGAGAGGGTAATATGGAAACATTAACCGCAACAGAGGGTTTAATAACCAAGATTATCGGACCGGTTGTTGACGTTGAATTCCCTAGCGGAGATTTGCCGAATATATATACAGCATTAAATATGTTCCAAGATGATGGAACTAAGGTTGTTGCAGAAGTTCAGCAAATGCTTGGTTCTAACAAGGTTAGAACGGTTGCTATGTCTTCAACTGATGGTCTTAGACGTGGCATGAAAGTTATAAATACAAATGAACCGATTAAAATTCCGGTTGGTAAAGCAATTTTAGGAAGAATTCTTAACGTTGTAGGAGATGCAGTTGATAATCAGGGCGAAATTCAAACTGATACTTATCTTCCAATCCACAGAGAATCTCCAAAATTGGTTGATCAAAATACAGATGTTGAAATTCTTGAGACTGGTATTAAAGCGATTGACCTTTTACAACCATATCAAAAAGGTGGTAAAATTGGTTTGTTTGGTGGTGCCGGTGTTGGTAAAACCGTATTGATTCAAGAATTGATTCACAACATCGCAATGGCCCACAATGGTGTTTCAGTATTTGGTGGTGTTGGCGAAAGAACTCGTGAGGGTAATGACCTTTGGAATGAATTCAAAGAAAGTGGTGTATTAGACAAAGTTGGTTTGATATACGGTCAAATGAATGAGCCACCTGGAGCCAGAATGAGAGTAGGTTTGTCTGCTTTGACCGCTGCTGAATATTTCAGAGATTTTTCAAAACAAGACGTGTTGTTATTCATTGATAACATTTTCAGATTTACTCAAGCCGGTTCTGAAGTATCAGCCCTATTAGGGCGTATGCCTAGTGCCGTTGGTTACCAACCTACATTGGCTACTGAAATGGGTGAATTACAAGAAAGAATTACTTCTACAAAAGACGGTTCTATCACATCGGTTCAAGCAATTTATGTACCGGCAGATGACTTAACAGACCCTGCTCCGGCTACAACATTTGCTCACCTTGATGCTTCAACTGTATTGTCAAGAAATATCGCATCATTGGGTATTTATCCGGCAGTTGATCCGTTAGAATCAAGTTCTAGAGCTTTGGATCCAAATATTATCGGTGAAGAACATTACGAAGTTACAAGAAAAGTTCTTGAAATTTTACAAAAATACAAAGAATTACAAGATATTATTGCAATTTTAGGTATGGACGAATTATCTGAAGAAGATAAAGAAACTGTAAATAGGGCAAGAAGAATTCAAAAATTCTTATCTCAACCTTTCTTTGTAGCAGAACAATTCTCCGGTATCAAGGGTAAATATGTTAAAGTTTCTGATACAATTCGTGGCTTTAAAGAAATTATTGAGGGTAAACATGATGATTTACCTGAACAAGCTTTCTACATGGTAGGAACAATTGAAGAAGCCGTTGAAAAAGCAAAAACTATTGAGGAATAATTATGAGACTAAAAATTATTACGCAAGAAAGGGTTGTTTTTGACGAAGATGTTGATGAAATTTACTCTAAAGGCATTGACGGTGAATTCGGTATTTTAAAAGGTCATATTCCAATAATGACTGCTCTTGATATCGGGGTTACTCGAGCTAAACAGGGTGATGAATTTAAAACATTCACAACAATGGGCGGAATTTTGCAATTCAAAGATGAAGAGTGTCTTGTTTTGACAACATTGGCAGAAGCTGGTGAAGAAATTGACGAAGCAAGGGCAAGAGAGGCTCTTGAACGTGCTAAGAGACGTTTGAGAGAAGCAAATGCAAGACTTGATGCAAAACGTGCAGAAGCTGCAATTGCAAGAGCAGAAGCTCGGTTGAAGGCAAAATTAGCGAATTAGTATAATTTATTCAAATTATTAAAAAGAGCTGAGAATTTAATTCTTAGCTCTTTTTTAATGCATTGTAATAATTTGCCAAGTAATCTTTTAATTTGATATGATTGATTGGTTAATTATAGTTGGAGAAATAGAATTGTTATATTTTGTAATTGTTTTGCTTTTGTGTGGATTTATTTATACCGGTTTGAAATATTACCAAATAAAGCAGAAATACAAGCCTTTTGAAGATTTGAATATAGAAATAGATAAAAGATTAGATAGAAAAGATACTCTTGATAATGAAATATCTAGTTTAGAGTTAGCATATAAAACAAAACAAGATCAATATAATAAATTACTTGATGATTATAATTTATTAGATGGAGATTTCACCGCAATAGAATGTGGATTATATAAACCGCAATTTGATTTTGAAACGTCTTTAGAATATAAAAATAAGTTGGAAGAATTATACTATGAGCAAAAGAAAAAAATTAAAGATAATTCTGCTTTAATTTGTAAAGCCCCAAATCAATCAGACAGATTAGTTAAAAAGCTTATAAAAAATTTATCTAAATTAGCACTGAATTACTTTAACAATGAATGTAGAGTTATTATAAATAAAGTTAAATGGAATAATGCTAATCAAATGATAGAAAGAATTTATAAAATATATGAAAATGTAAATGAAATATTGGAGTTTCCTGCAGAAATGGAAATAACAAAAGAATATCGGGATTTGAAAATCAAAGAACTTCAACTAACCTATGAGTATGAATTAAAAAAGAAAGATGAGAAAGAACGAGAAGCTTTGTTTCGAGAAACAATGAAAGAAGAAGAAAAAAGACGTAAAGAAATAGAAGAAGCTAAACGGCAAACAGAATTTGAAACTAATTTATATGAAAAAGCTTTAAAAGAGATTGAGCTAAAACTACAAACTGCTCATGAAACAGAAAAAATTAGATTTGAAGAAGAAATAGAAGAATTGAAGAAAAAACTTGAACAATGTAAAGAAAATGAACGCAAAATATCAGAAGCAGAAAAAGGTGTTAAAAATGGTCATATTTATGTAATTTCTAATATTGGTTCTTTTGGAAAAGACATTTATAAGATAGGTATGACAAGACGGTTAGAACCAGAAGAAAGGGTAGATGAACTTGGTAATGCATCTGTACCTTTTAAATTTGATATTCATGCTATGATTAAGAGTGACAACGCACCCGAACTTGAATATAGACTACATAAAGCATTTGAAAATAAGAGGGTAAATAGGGTTAATCTACGGAAAGAATTTTTTAATGTAAGTCTTGATGAAATAGCACAAGAAGTACATAAATACAATGCGAATATTATGTTTGTAAAAGAACCAGAAGCCTTGGAATTTCGAGAATCGCAAGAAATAATTAAACAACAAGATAAAGGAGAATAATATGTTTTGCCAAAATTGTGGAAAAGCTTTAGATTTAGAAGCAAAATTTTGTCAATATTGTGGGTGTAAAGTAGGTCAATCTATCCCTAAAGAAGCCCAGCAAATAGCAATGCAACCCGTAGCACAGCAACCTCAATATATTTATGTAAAGCAATACCACGAAAAAAAAGACCAAGGAGTAGCTTTTATTCTTTGTTTTTTAATTGGAGGAATGATAGGTATTCATGATTTTTACATGCGAAGAACATGGGCTGGAATAACAAAAATTATTCTTGCATTAACAATTATAGGACTTATTGTTAATTTCTTTTGGTGTATTGTTGACTTAATAGCAATTACAATGAAAATAGATGATTGTTTTTACACGAATGAAGAACTTGAAGAAAGACAAAAGAACAATGTAAAAAGAAAAAGTCGAGCTGAAATAATAGCTTATATTTTTGTTTCAATTCTTGCTTTTTCTATAATTATCGGTTTATTGGGAACAATTTTGGCAGTAACAGAATCTAACACTTCAAATGGGGGAAAAGTTTCAGAAAAACAGGTTATAGAAGCTGAAAGCCGTGATGGTTTATAATTTTTAAGCTGCAACTTTTGTTGGTTGTTGAGTTGAAACATCTTGTTGTACTTTTAACATTGGTTCAGTATCAGCTATTTTAGCTCGGTTTGAATTTATATAACCATCAATCAGGCTACCAACACCATAACCGGCTAAAGCTACGGCAGGACAAGCGATTGCTAATTGTTTGAACTTGAATAGTTCAGAAATTTTGCCACCTTTAAATAAATCTATAATTTTACCTGCTGCCGGTGCTAAGAAACCTAAGATTGTTAAACCTGTTTTTGCAGTTGAAGTTTTTCTGTAAATATTGCCTTTGTCAGTGAATGCAAGGCTTTTATCTCTTGCAAGCAGACTGTTTGTCAATTTTGACTCATCAATTTGTGGCTGAGCTTGTTGAGTTTCTGCAGTGTTATTTTGTTGAGCGGTATTATCTGTTTGAGCTTGCAATTGGTTTGGAGTTTGAGTATTTTGAGTTTGTTTTAACGTGTTTTCTGTTTTTAAGAAATCCGGCATTAAAATATCCTCTTCATAATTTCCGCTAACAGGTTGCGCCAACGGGTTGTTATTGTTTGAAGTTGCCGAAAATACACTATTTGGTATTTGAGCAGATGTAAATGATGTATTATTTAATAATGAAGATGATTTATTATTTCCAATAGCACTCAAATTTGTATTTAACTCTACTGACATTTATTAATACCTTTCCACAAAAATATAATAACCTTACCTGTTTATATAAAGTATTTTTCTTTTCAAAAATTGCCTAAATTTAAAAATTATTAAAAATATGTTACAGCTAAATTTTTATGCGATACTGAAAATATGGAAAAGTCTTTTTATAGTATTTTTAAAACATTTTTCAAAGTCGGGACATTGCTTTTGGGTGGTGGATACGTAATTCTCCCACTGTTAACAAGTGAACTTGTAGATAAGAAACATTGGATTACAAGTGATGAGTTGTGTGAATTTTACGCACTTGGAGCAAGCCTCCCAGGGATTATTGCAGCAAATACAGCGATTTTTACCGGTCGAAAACTATTAGGACGAAAAGGTGCAATCGCAGCGATTATCGGAATTGTTATGCCTGCATTTTTAGCAATTGTTTTACTTGCTTCAATTCTTAGCGAAATCGTTAATAAACCGACTGTTCAGCACATATTCTGGGGTGTTGGAATTGGTGTAATTGTTTTATTATTTCTTGCAGTAAAAGAAATGTGGAAAAAATGTGTGGTTGATAAATTTTCAGTTGTTGTTTATGCTATTTGTTTAATTTTGGCATTTTTAAGACTTATTCCATTGTCATTGATTGTAATTTTGGCATTGATTTCCGGAATTATTTTCCAAAGATTTGAAGATAAGAAAAATGCGCAAAAGATTACTCAACAGAAAGGAGAAGAGTAGATGAATTTATTTATTCAATTATTTCTACAATTTTTCCATGTCGGAGTGTTTTCTTTTGGTGGTGGTTATGCGACTTTGCCGTTTTTATATGATATTGCCGAAAAATATCATTGGTATTCTGCAAAACAATTAACTGACATGCTTGCGATTTCATCAATTACTCCAGGACCTATCGGTGTGAATGTTGCAACTTTTGCGGGATTTGCTACTTCCGGAATTTTGGGCTCTTTGATTGCTACAACGGCAATAATTTTGCCATCATATATTATTGTAACTATTGTTTATAAAGTGCTTGATAAATTTAGAACAAACAGAAATGTTAAAGGTGCAATTAGAGGTTTAAAACCTGCGGGTTGTGCTTTATTATCAGCCGTTGGGATAAAATTGTTATTCACATCAAACTTACATCTTTTAGGTACATTGATTTTAGTTGCATTTGTAGTTGCAAGTTTAAAGCAAAAACATGACCCATTATTTTATCTTGGAATTTCTGCAGTTTTAGGCTTGGTAATCGGTTATTTTAATTGGATTGGTGTGTAGTGTATAGTTTTAGTGAATTGTAAATACTCACTCTATTTGTATATATGTTAAGAAATATTACAAAGCAGTTTAATATTCTCAAAGTATTGATTTTAGTAGTTTTCAACGGTCTTGAAGCATGAAAACGCAAGTGGAGCATGCAATTTTTCAATCTCAAAATTGTTTATATAAGTACGGGGAACGAAATAAAGAAACGGGGAAAAGATTATGGCAGTTACAAATGCTTCACTTGCAAATATTCCTTTTTGGTCACAGCTACCAATGATGTACACTAATTACGGTGGTGATACACAAATTAGTACAATTCCATCATACGCAGGTTATAATTTGGGTTTGTCATTTAACCCTATTGCTCAACAAACTTGGGGATTCCCTGGGGGATTTAATTCTTCTCAAGTATTACCAAATGCAGGTATTGACCAAGGTGCAGTTCTAAGACAAGCTCAATCACTACTTGCTCCGGCTTTGAATCAATTAACAAGCCAAAATTTAAATACTTGTATAAACAATATTACAGCGACTAAAGCAAGATTGAATGCTAAACTTCAAACTGAAGGTATAACAGCAGATGAAAAAGCTAAAATTCAAGAAGCTTTGGATAAACTTAAAGAATGCGAAGATAAATTAAATCAATTAAAAAATTCGCAAGATTTAGACCCTCAAACTGCTTACCAAAAGGTAAGTGAGCTTGAAGCGGAAGTAAATAAAGTTGTTCGAGATTCAATTTCAACGGCAAATGGAGGTTCAACACCTGCTACTGATACAACTTCTAAACCGGAAGAAGCACCTAAAACAGAACCTAAACAAGGTGCAGAAGATACTGAAGAAACAGAACCAACAGAAACAACAGCAGCAAAGGAAGAAGCTGAGACTGGCGAAGTTGATAACTTTACTCCGGAAATAAAAGCTGAAATTGATAAATACTATGATGCAATAGATGGTATTGGAACTGGTGAGTCTTTTGATGCAGTATTGAACAATATCAATGAAGAAAATGTTATGGATTATGTTCTCGGTTGGAACAAATATCACTCTGCAGAAAAAGGTGAATCATTTATGGAAGCCTTTATGTGGGACGCTGATGCATCTCAAAAGAAAAAATATGGTAAACAAATAGCAAGAGCATTACGTGATAAAGCTGAAAAATTAGGTATTTATGACCAATGCAAAGAAGATTTTGCTAAAATTGATAAAGAAATGGGAAGTTGGTTATGGATAAGTAACGATGTTTCTCAAAACTACGATAACATTATTAAAGTTATTGCACAAAAAATGGGAAGCAAATACGGAACTCCTAATAAAAAGGCATCGTAAAAAAAGTTTAATGTAGAGATTCCTCAGAAAATAAAGAAGAATGTGAAATTCATTATAGGTTAGTATAGTTAGTGTAGAAATATTGTCCTGCAAAAAATTGCAGGACTTTTCTTTTTAGAAAGCTATAATTTTATTTATGAATATTTGTAACAAAAAAGCAATTATTTTTCAGTAAAAAACTTTATATAAATATAGGAAATTAATAAGGGACGATTATGGGTATATCAGCTCTAAAAACAAAAATTATATCTGAATACGAATTCAAGTATGGCTCATCTGATAATGCCGTAAACCTTAGAAAAATTTATGGCAACGATGGATATAAAAAATATGTTGCAAAACAGAATAGTATAATGGTTAAAGAGGGTTTAACAAATCCGATTGCTCAAACTAAAGAAGCTTACACCGCAGCTAAAAAATCTGATTATTATACTGCTTTAGCTCAATTAAAAAAAACATCTAATATTTGGAACGATTACAAATCAACATATCATACAAATTTGAATTCTCTTCGGGAACAAAATGGTGGTCTTTCTTTGAGCGGTACTCAAAAACAATCTGCCTTAACAAGTTCCGGAGATGGTGCTGTTGTAGCATATAACAACTTTAACAAGGCTCAATCAGAAGTTGATTATAGATTGAGTTTATACAATGATGCAACTCATTCGGGCATGAATTTTCTTTCTTAATGCTTCGTAACTTCATGTATTGATTTTTTTCTTTGAACATATTATTATTTCCTTGTAGAGTGCTTACGCCAATAATCACTCAACAAAGAAAAGGAAAAACTAATATGTCAATTAACTTAAAAAACAAAACTGAAATCGTTAAGGCTTACGGTAAAAATGAAAAAGATACCGGTTCTTCAGCAGTTCAAATCGCTATGATGACTCAAAAAATCAGCGAATTAACTGAACACCTTAAATCAAACAAAAAAGATTTTGCTACAAAAAGAGGTCTTTTGATGATGGTAGGTAAAAGAAAAAGATTATTAGCTTATGTTAAATCTCAAAACCTTGATGAATACAGAGAATTGATTAAAAAGTTAGGTATCAGAGGTTAATCTGATAAAGTTTTTAAGGACCGACCCATTTTCAGGTCGGTCTTTTTTAGTATAAGGAACGAGTCATGAAAACATTAAAATCAATGCGTTTACATATTGGAATATTTGGGAAAACAAACGTTGGAAAATCCTCTTTGTTAAATAGGATTACCAATCAAGATGTTTCAATTGTTTCTGATATTGCCGGAACAACGACTGATGTTGTTGAAAAAACAATGGAACTTTTACCAATTGGACCTGTGAATTTTCTTGATACGGCAGGGATTAATGATTCCACTGCGTTAAGTAACGAACGTATTGAAAAAACAATGAAAATTTTAAATCGTACTGATGTTGCAGTTATTGTTTGTGATTATAATGGTATTGACGAGTATGAAAAAAGTTTAATTGAAAAATTCAATGAATTAAAAATTCCATTTATTGTTGTTATTAATAAAACGGATATTCAAAAAATCACTGAAGAAAACTTGATGAGTATTGAGAATTTATGTGAGAATGTTCTTGTTACATCTGCACAAACAGACAAATACATTATTTTCAAGTTTAAAGAGTTGATTGTAAAATTATTACCGAACGATTTTGTAAATTCTCCGAAAATTGTTGGGGATTTGGTGCCGGAAAAAAGTACTGTTATCCTTGTAATTCCGATTGATAAAGAAGCTCCAAAGGGAAGAATAATTTTACCACAAGTTCAAGCTTTGCGTGATTTGTTGGATTCAAATTGTTTGAGTTTAGTTGTGAAAGAAACAGAACTCAAATGTGCTTTAGACAATTTAAAAAATCCACCAAGTCTTGTTGTTACCGATTCTCAAGCTTTTCGTCAGGTGTCAGAAATAGTTCCGGAGGACATTCCTTTGACATCTTTTTCAATTCTTTTTGCAAGGTTGAAAGGTGATTTAAATGCTTTTACAAAAGGTGCAAAAGCGATTGATGATTTGCAAGATTGTGATAAGGTTTTGATTTTAGAAAGCTGTACACATCATGCAATTGATGATGATATTGGCAGAGTTAAAATCCCGAATTTATTAAGGGAAAAAACAGGGAAAAATCTTGTAATTGAAAATATTTCAGGGCATGATTTTCCGGATATTTCAGATTATAAATTGATAATTCATTGCGGAGCTTGTATGACAAACAGACGAGAGGTTTTATCTAGAATTTTAATTGCTAATGAAAAAAATGTACCAATTTCAAATTATGGTGTAGTAATTTCTTATTGTCTGGGTATTTTACCTCGTGCGTTAAAGATATTTACAAAGCAATAGCAAAAAAAATTTTTAGATGTATTATATACACTATAAAACTAGGAAAATAATAAGATAATGCGCATTCAAAATATTCAAACAAACAATTATTTATCACAGAATAGATATCAAAATATAAATAATTCACAACCAAGTTTTCAACATTTAGTAATTATTTCTAAACGTAACTGGCAAAAAGATATATTAAAAGCGGTTTTACATAATAAAGAACTTAAAAAATTTGAAAATTATTTAGAAAAAAGACATTCAGTCTTGGAGTTGCACCTTTCTTCTCATGATTGGACTCGAGAAAATGGTTATAATAATTTATCAATAAATTGTACTTATGATAGACATAGTAAAATAGAGGGTTTAGAAGAGGTAATTATTCCATCGACACCCAAAGAAAGACTTTTAAATAATTTGAAAAAATTTAGAGCAAAAGATATCATTAGGCGAATTGAAGCAAGAGAACATATTGAAATTTCAAAAATTGAGAAACATATAAAAGAATTAGAAAACCCAGAAAAAACCGGATTTATAAGTAAAATAATAGGATTATTTTCCTAATATTATTATTTGATTTTATATAAAAAGGTGTACAAAATCTGTACACCTTTTAAGTATTTTATGCATCAATAAGCATACTAGCACCAATAACCCCCGCACTATTACCAAGTTGTGCAGGAACGATTTCAACAGCGCTACCAGCAACAACCATAGCTCTTTCTTTAATGGTTTTTCTAATTGGATCTAAAAGCAAATCACCTGCTTCTGCTACTCCACCACCAATGATAACTTTTTCAGGGTTTAAAAGGTTGATAACACTTGTCAAACCGATTCCGATGTATTCACCAACGATTGCAAAAATTCTTTTTGCAACTGGATCACCTGCTTCTGCAGCTTTTGCAACCATATAAGGTGTAATTTCTCCACCTTCGGCTGCTGCCATTTCTCTAAATTTTGTAGATTTACCACCTTTGATATAATCTTGTGCCATAGCTACAATACTTGGACCTGAAGCATAAGCTTCTAAACAGCCTGTATCTCCGCAACCACAAATTAAACCATCTTTCATTTGGAGTTTGATATGTCCGATTTCGCCTGCTGCATTTGATGCCCCACGTACAAGTTGACCATTTACAACAAGTCCTGAACCAATACCTGTTCCAACAGTGATACACACAAAGTTTTCACAACCTTGACCTGCACCAAATTTCATTTCACCTAAAGCTGCACATCTTACATCGTTATCAATACGAGTTGGAATATGGAATTCTTCTTCAATCATTTGAGCAATAGGAACATTTACCCACCCTGGGATATTTGGAGCTAATTTTACAACACCGGTTTTATAATCTACTTGCCCAGGGAAGTCAAAACCAATTCCATCAATGTCTTTAGCTGTAGTGTTAGTTTCTTTCATCAAATCTTTGATTGCTTGTTTGATGTTGTTAACGGTATATTCATAACCCATTTTTGCATAAGTTGGGACACTGTTAGAGTAAATAATTTTACCGCTTTTATCAACAAGAGCGATTTTAACGTTTGTACCACCAACATCTATACCAATTCTTTTACCCATTTTTCTTTCTCCCTTTTCTATATTATGAGATTCTTCGGTTGTTACACTTCCTCAGAATGACGTATTATTAACTTTGTGAGAAGTTTTTCTTTTCAGTATGACATATAAGTAAAAATACCTTTTTGTCATTCAGAGCCTTTAGGCGAAGAATCTCATAACTTAGTATCTTTCTTAATCATACCCCAAATTTAGGGATTTAAAAATTGTAAACAATTGTTACAAAGAACAATTTAATTTTTAAAGTTTTAACCCCGAAAAGCCGTAATACTACATGAAAGTATAAAAGTTACGACTAAGTAAAATCAATGAAAGGAAAACAATGGGTTTAGCAACTGCACAAGCTAGATTATTAACCATAACAGCCAGAAAATCTGACTGTGAATTTCTTTCAATGAGCTATTCTCATCAAAAGATTGCTCTTTCTCGTAATATGGAAAAAGTTTCAACTGAATATCAAAATGCTCTTAACCAAACTAAATTGGTTTATGACTATACCGGAACGAATTCAAGTGATATGGATTTAACTTACGGATTGTTAATGAGTCCATCTGTTTATAATGATTATTATCCAAAACTTGTTACAGATTCAAAAAATAGAGTTATTTTGAATTCATCTTATGCCGCAGCTGCAAGAGCCGCAGGTATTCCGGCAGAAGGTCTTTCAGGTACTCCGTCTTCTGATGTTCGTAATAAATTTATAGAAGGATTGGCTAGTGCGGGTGTTATCACCTCTGCAAAAGCAGCATCTATTCAAGGTACAACTTATTCAAATGTAATTGGTAATGGTGCAACTACATCAGCTACTACAAGCACGACTGAAGTCTCTTATGACCAATTGTTAGAGTTGATTGATGCTAAATGTAGTGATACTGCTAGTTGGACATCTGCTTCCGGAGAGAATTTAGTTCTTGATAGAGGGGCAATTAAAGATACAAATTATAAGGCTGTCCACTTTACCGGTTATAAAAATGGTTCAAGAGTAACAGAATCAACTGGTAATGGACAAGCAAAAGTTAGCCTTTCTGATTTGTTGAAAAATGAGACTCAATTCAATTTATCAGTTGAATCATGTAAAGGTGAAAGAACTCCATTTGTTCAAGCTGCAAAATTACAAGAAGAACTTGTTGGGACAAGTGAAAACTCAGCATCTTTTGTAAATTGGTTGTTGGATCAATTCAAAACTGTTTTGGGTGGAACTTCTTCATCAGATATGGCATTGCAACATGCATATAATGCTATATATGATATGTTGTATCCAAATAGCCATTTGCAAGAAGCTTCTACTGATTTTCAAAATAATCACTGGGGGTCATCTTCTGATATTAAACATAGAACTGAACCTGGAGACTCTTCTGTAATAAGTGGTAAAACCTACAGAGACCTTATGGACGAAGTTGGTACCGGTTGGGACGAAAAACTTAGAGATGGCTACAATGAAGATGGAGAAAGAAGAGCCGGTGGTTACATAGGGTTTGTTTATAACTGTAAGAAAAATCCTAGCGGTAGCTCTCACAAACAAACATCTGAAGTTGCTATTAACTTAAATGGTATTGCACAGGTATTTTTGACTGCTTATGTTGAATATATGGAAGGCTTAGACAGCTCAAATTATAGTTATAATATTGGTAAAAAATCTGATTCAAACTTGTATGATGGTGAAAAAGACAATAAATTTAAATTCACTGTAGTTACCGGTTCAGAGGTTGATAAAGATAAGCAAGTTGAAGCAAACTTCTATGATACATTGTTCAACAGAATCTGTCTTGATGGTTGGACCCAAAATGACCAAATCGAAGATAAGGATTATATGCAAGAAATGATGAAAAGTGGCTTGATATATATTTCTTCAATTGGAGATGATGGTTACTATTATCAAGGTAATTATTCAACAGACAAATATATTTCAGAAGTTAAAGATGATGAAGCTATTGCAAAAGCTGAAGCTAAATATAACACTGAGAAAACAAAGATTGAAAACAAAGAAGATACAATTGATATGAAGATGAAGAACTTAGACACTGAAATTTCTTCATTAACAACAGAATATGATACAACTAAATCAGTTATTTCTAAATCAATTGAAAAATCTTTCAAACGTTATGATGCGTAATTGGAATGGATTTAAAAGTTAATTAAAAGATATGCTATTCATTTTGTATGTAGCATATCTTTTCTATATTCTATCTTGACATCTTTGTTTGTATCACGTATATTATAAATACGGTTTGTGGCGACATGGCCAAGTGGTAAGGCAGAAGCCTGCAAAGCTTTTATCCCCCAGTTCGAATCTGGGTGTCGCCTTTTTTAATTAAAAAAGAAGAATTAAGAAGAAAAGATGACGATTTTGTTTCAATATCGTCAATTTTTTTGCCTAAATTCTGAATGTAAATATATGTAACAAAACCCTGTAAAAAGTTAAAGTTTCTCAGAGATAAATCCGATACATAATATGTAATTAGAAAGAAAAAACTTTAAGGAGTGTAGTTAAAATGTCTGAGAAAAAGATTATGGATGTAGAAGATTTAATGCTTGATTATGCAGAAATGACCAGTTTTGATTTTGGGTCATTGACTAATGAAGAAATGAATACTTTGAACAAAATTACTAATAATGAATATATGAAAAAGCCAATGGCATTTAAGTATGGAAATTTCAAATTGTCTGACTTTTTCCACTCATTATTATCAGATGAAGGCTAATAGCTGAAGATTTTGGAGATATGTGATATGAACGAAAAACAATTGTTTGAAGCCGGCTGTTTTTTACCGTCTTGGGCAGAAGATGTTCAAGAAACAGAACAAATGCCTATTTCACAGGCTTATGTTTCTCGAAATAAAGACCTTCAAACATTATTATCAGAACTTGATGAAATTAAAGACCGAATTCAAGAAATCAAAGCCAGAGAATGGCACCTTACAAAGTTGTTGAATTTCTACAAAAATGACTTTGCTAAGGAGTAACGACTACCAGACATTTATTTAACGTTAAATCAATTTTAAGCCATAAATTTTTATTTATGGCTTTTTCGTATATAAAATAAAAACCAATCTATATTTCAAGATTGGTCTTTTCGCTGTTTCGGGATTTTGCGATTACACAAGGATTTTACTTTGGTAAATTAAGCTGTTTTTCTCTTTTCAATAGGCTCCCCAATTGTTTCTAAAAGTGTGTCAATTACTTTTGGCATTTGGCAGATGAAAGAATAATGTCCGTTTGCTAAAGAACATTTTTTGCAGTTGCAATTTATTGAATAGCATTCCAAAGCTTGTTCTGTCCAATTTTGTGTAATTGACTCAGACATCTCATCATTTCCCGGCAAATATAGTTCTAAATCCTCTTCAGATATAATCTTATCCATACTGCCCTCCCAAATTTCGTCAATAAACTACCCAGTCTTATTTTACTTGTTTAAAGTTTGATTTTAATCCTCTAAATATATGAGATTTGAAAAGGACTGAAACTTAATCCAGTCCTTTTATTAAACAGTTTTAATAATAAGGTTTAATCAAAACTTTTTACAAGTTCACCATTTTTGTTGAATTCCATGTAAGTATGTTTGCCCTTGTTTGATTCGCCATAAACCATTGCACCATTTTTGTTATAGATTAATTCTTTTTCTGACTCGCCATTTTTAACTCGTACAGATTTTGAACCGTCATCATCGTATTCAGTTGTTTTTGTTCCGCCGTTTGGCAATTTGTCTTCAATCACATAACTTTTTGTGCCATTAATATTTTCATTGTAGAAAAATATCGTTGAACCATTTTCTTTGTTAATAACTCCTAAACTTCCGTCCGGATTGAATAAATGTGTTACTTTTCCATCTCTGGTTTGGGTTTCAATTTTTTCTAATGCACCATTTGAGTAATATGATTTTTCGCCTTGAATTCCTTTTGGGTCATAGCCAAGGACAAATGGTTGAGCAGGTGTTAATTCTGGGTCTGCTAAAGGATTGATTCCTGTAGTATTTTCGATTGGTAAATTTTGTCCGTTTGTAATTCGGATTGGTTTACCGTTTTTGTATTCTGTGGTTTTAAATTCGCCTGTTTTGTTGTCTTTTGTGTCAACGTATTTGATTTGTCCCTCTTTGCTAAAACAAGTTAATCTTGTGCTGTCTGTAACTTCGCATATTTCAAGAATGCTTGAATGACCCTTTGAAACTGCGGTGTAGATTTTTTTAAATCCGTCAGGTCCATACTCAAATTCTTCTGTTGATTCAAGTTTTCCTTGGTAATAATGAGATGCTTTTTGAACTTTTCCATCAGAATTCAATTCTACAATATTTGTTTCTACATTTTTAGGGTTGCTTTCACTTCCCGCAAAGTTAAAGTTCTTTTGGATTTTTGTCAATTTACCTGTTTGATTGTTATAGTATTTAATTTCGCTAACAGCTTTTTCCGGATTAGAAATATCCATTTTGTAAACAACAGTTTCTTTGTCTTGTTTATCAACGATTGAATTTAATGTTCCTTGTGAGTTATAAATTTTTTCACCTTTAATATCTTTTATCGACTCAGGTGTAATAATAACAGGAACAAGAGGCTCCATTTTCTTTTGTTCTGTTGGTTTTGAAATGTTTGCTTGATTATAAGCTGCCATTGCGTCCATTCCGCTCATTTGAACATCTGGAGATGTTTGTTGTTGAGGTTGTGGCGGATAGATTGTTTCTGTTGTATAAGCTTGTTGAGTTGTTTGTACAGGATTAAATGTATTTACCGGATTAATCATAGTTTCCCCTTTTAGTTCTACACTACATTATATATAATAACGATTGCGGGGAAAATTTATTGCTAAGATATTAATAATTGTAAAGCTACACAAAGTTGCGATAATGCGTGGATATAGTATAATATTTATAAAAATATATTGAAGAAGGAGCAGAAATGTTTGGAATTATTTTAGCAGGTGGATCAGGCAGCAGACTATGGCCAATGTCAAGAGAGTTGTACCCTAAACAACTTTTGAATTTATGTGGTGAAAAAAGTCTTTTGCAATCAACATTTGAAATGTTGGATAAATTTATTCCTGCTAAAAATATTATCAGTATTACAAATTCTAAACATCACGCAAATGTGAAAATGCAACTTAGTGAAATTAGTAAAGAGTCTATAATTTTAGCCGAACCAATTTCTAAGAATACTGCTCCTGCAATCGTACTTGGTGCTAAATATATTCAAGAAAATAGTCAAAATGATGAAACTATTTTAGTGGTTCCGTCAGATTTGTTGATTAAAGATAATAAGAAATTTATTGAAACAATCAAAAAAGCTCAACCGCTTGTTGAAAGTGGAAAAATTGTAACTTTTGGAATTAAACCAACATATCCGGAAACAGGTTTTGGTTATATTTGTTCTGAGAATGGTGTGGTTTCAAGTTTTACCGAAAAACCGAATAAACAAACTGCTCAAGAGTATTTGAATAATGGTAATTATTTTTGGAATAGTGGACTTTTTATGTTTAAAATTTCTACTTTGATGAAAGAAGTTAAAGAATATTGTCCTCAAATTTCAGAAATTATAGAAAAGATTAACTGTTCTGATAAATCTATTTCATATATTGAATTTGATAAAATGCCAAATATCTCAATTGATTATGCGGTAATGGAAAAGAGTAAAAATCTTGCTATGGTTGAACTTGAATCTGATTGGGAAGATTTAGGTTCTTGGCAATCAATTTACGAAGTTAGCCCAAAAGATGCAAATAACAATGTGTTTGTCGGACATGTATTAGATAGAGGTTCAAAAAATTCTTTTGTTTATGCTTCTTCAAAATTAGTTGCGACAATTGGGCTTGAAGATACTGTAGTTATTGAAACAGAAGATGCAATCTTGGCTTGTAAAAAAGATAAAACACAAGATGTAAAACAAATTTATGAAACATTAAAACAACAACATGATGGAACCCAAAAGGTTCATAAAACAGTTTATCGCCCTTGGGGATTTTACACAGTTATTGCTGAGGGTAAAGGTTTTATTTCCAAAATTATTCATGTAAATCCGGGGCAAAAATTATCTGTTCAATCCCATAATCATAGAAGTGAACATTGGGTTGTATTAACGGGGACTGCAAAAGTTGTTTTGGAGGGTAAAGATAGTATTCTTTCTCCTGGGCATAGTATTGATATTGCTGTTAAAGAAATTCACTCTTTACAAAATCCGTATGATGAAGATTTGGAAATTATTGAAGTGCAAAAAGGGGATATCCTATCTGAAGACGATATTATTCGCTACGAAGATATGTACGGCAGAGCTTAGAAAATTATTATAATCCCGTACGACTTGATAAATTAAGAATTTCAACAAAAGAAAAAATAGAAGCAAATTCATCAAATAGATATTTATACTGGTTAATATCATCAATCCTGTTTAATAAATGGTTCATTTCAAATAAATCTTTTTTAGTCTCAAGTAGAATAAGCACAGAATTTTCGCAGATAGAACATCTTATTTTATCTACCTTAAAGCTTGTTTGTAATTGCATAAATCTTTCTAAAAATAAAGTATTAAAAAGATAACGAGCTTCAATCTGTCCTTCTGCAGTTTGGTGCATTTTTTCAACATAAACATTATATTTTTTGTTAAAACTTTCTAATTCCATTTCAACTTTTTCAAAACCATTAGGAAGTTTATCTGGAATAAGATTTTTTGAGTATATTAGTACCCTAGATTTAATTTTTTTGTGCATTTCAAAATGCATTGCAATTCCTTTAAATAGGTGTTCATATTTTTCTAATTTATTATTTTTCCATTCTGTATAATTTATATCTGTTTCTACAATAGTGAAAGGAACATTTTTATATGTCCCATTAAAACTATCATCTTTTTGTATGGAGTTTGCTTCTTGTTTAAAAAGCATAGATTCATCATAAATTTTGAAAGGAATTGTTCCTCCATAATTCACATCGCCAAAGATTTTCACAAGTTTTGGAAATAGTTCATGTTTAATTTTTCTTTGATAGCTTTTGTTTATTCTTTTAAGATTGTCAAGTATGACTATAAAAAGCATTATAAAAAGTACAATGACATTTTTCATTAAAAGGCAAAATATTATGATTACACAATACAAAATGCAAGAACGTAATGAAAAGATTTTTTTAATACATTTCATTTGTAATCGTTTCCAACGTGAAAGATTTCCTTCCATTAGATTTGCAAATTTTATAGCAAAATTATTTTTATATTTATCAATGCAATTAATTGGCATAAAATCCTTTTTATAATGACATATAATAATCTTTTAAAATCTTAGTATCTGTTTCAATATTAGGGCTTTCGCATACCAAAGCACCTTTTACTCCGAATTCTTTCATTGCTTTAAGTAGGTCTTTGTAATTCATATCGGAGTCTTCCAAAATTAAGTGGCGTTTTTCCCCTTTTGCGGTGTAATCAATTCCTGCAAGGTGAGCATGGAAGTTATTCAATGCAAAATCACCAAGTTCTGTACCAATTCTATCCAAAATTTTGCAGAATTCGTCATAAGTATTATATTCCCCACCTGTTCTGGCATGAATGTGTGAAAAATCAACACAAGGCAAAACTTGTTCAAATTCTTTAGATAATTTGATTATTTCTTCGTAATCTCCCCACTGTGTGCCTTTACCCGTGGTTTCTGGTCTAATCCACATTTTGATATTATTTTTATTTAATACTTCAATAATTTTTTGAGTTTGAGTTTTAACTTGTTCAAAAACAGTTTCTTTGTCTTTCCCCATATAGAAAGCTGCATGGTATGTGATACTGTAACCTCCAAAATCATTTGCGGCATTTGCAGTATCAATAATTCTTTGTACACTTGCTTCAACTTTTTCTTCTTCTTTTGAGTTTAAGTTAATATAAAAAGGTCCATGCGCAGTCAAAATCAAATTCTTTTCTTTCGCAGTCTCTTTTAAGAATTTTCTTGTTTCATCTGTCATTCTTACACCATGGACAAACTCAACTTCCATTCCGTCAAGCCCCATACTTTGAAGGATATTTAATGCCTCCGAATATCCACCTTTGCCGGTAGATAGTGGCATTCCGGCTGTTAGAAAATTTAATTTATCAATCTTATAAAAATCTTGCACAAAAACCTCCAAAATAAACGGCTACACAACCAATTATAACACTTAAGACTGCATAAAGTGAAGCATGTAAAAATTGTTGATTTTGAATCATTTCAAATAATTCTGCTGAAAAAGTACTAAATGTTGTTAAACCCCCGCAAAATCCCACGGTTAAAAGAAGTTTAAGCGGATTTGTCGATTGAATTTTTTCAACAAAAATAATGTACAAAAAGCCGATTAAAAAACAACCAATAATATTTATCAAAAATGTTGCGATTGGAAGATTAATTTTAAACAAATTAACGCAACAAATTCCTGTTAAATATCTTAAACAAGCTCCGATTCCTCCGCCCAAAAATACGGCTAAAATGTTCAACATTATACTTTGACCTTAACTAATTCTTCCAAAATATCTGAAACATCTTCTACAAATTTTGAGCAATGTTCTTTTTTTGCACTTCCCTCTAATCCAAGACATAGAATTTTACAACATAGAACTTTATTTCTCTTTTTGAATTCTTCGGTTAATTCAGAAGCTTTTTCTCTTGCAAAAATTTGGTTTCCGAATTTGTTATTTCTACCAAAAAGATATCCCAAAACTAGTTGAGCGCCTGTAACCGCACCACATGCACAGCCTGAGGACATTCCTGCAGAAAATGTTGTTGCGCAAGGTAGCAATTCTTTGTCACACAAACCTAAATCAATACAAGCCTGTACAATACTTTCTGAACATGAATACCCGTTTTTAAAATATCCTAATGCTTTTTCTTTTATCATCTTCATTTCACCTTTTTTATCTTAATTAATTTTTTACATAAAATTGTGAAGATGTCAAAATTTTTGTTGGATTATCTCTTGAATATACTGTCATAATATATGCACCGGTTTCATTAAAAACGAGGTAATCAGTGTAATAATAAATTTGTTCATCTTTCAATTTCACGTGTTTCCCCCAGACCAAATCATATCCTAATCTGTCTGCAGGGTCACCTGTCAAAGTCTTTCCTCCTGTTTTCACTACTTGAATAAGTAACCTTTTTGATTCTACAGAATGAGGTAATGTTACTAGATAATAAATTCTCTCACCTGATTTGAAAACATTTGTTCCGGACATCATTGTATCTTGTCTGAACGGTTGTTTGTTGAACAAAATTTGCGCTTTTTCCATATCACAAGCACAGGTAAACATCACCATAACTATAATTATAAAAAATCCAACAAATTTTTTCATGGAGTGTTAACCTTAAAATTACTGCAACTGTTTAATCTTAGTTTGAACAGTATTAATCATTTCTTTGTCATTATTGTGTTTGATGAATAATTTATAATTTTTAATAGCTTCCGGTTTTTTGCCTTGATGTTCAAGTGCCATACCAAGAGCATAATATGAGTATCCGAAGTTGTAGTCAGGATCCAGCGCTATTACTTTTTCAAAACTTTTTTGTGACTCAATTAAATTGTTTTCATTTGCATAAGCTAACCCCAAATTGAACCAACCGTCTGTATAATCAGGATTTACAATGATTGATTTTTGATAATAATTCACAGCTTTTGTATTATCTTCTTTTATTTTATAAATGTTTCCGATTTTCAAAAGTGTAACAGCATCGTTTGGAACAAGTTGTAATGCATCTTGATAATTTTTTACTGCCGCATCATAGTTGTTGCTTTTGTAATTTTTATCCCCTTCTAGAATAAAATCTTCATTTTGTTTCATTGTTACAGAAGTTGATTTTACATTTGTTTGAGTTTTAACTTCATTTACGGCATTTTCTTCTACATTATCTAAAGTCAAATTGATTGCAGGAAGATCTTTGCTATCTCCTTGTGTTGATTGAACATTAACTTTTGGCTTGTATAATGAAGAAATAAAGTCACTATATTCTGCAGAGTATACGGTTTTATCAGGATCAATAGAAATTGCTTTTTCATAGTTTTCAGAAGCCTTGGTATTATTTCCTGTTGCTCTGTATGCCCTTGCAAGTCCGTAATATACATAACCATCAGTATATCCGCCCTTAATTGCTGATTTGAAATCTTCAATAGCTTTGCCATAATTTTCACTTGCAACAAATTCATGACCCCTTGATACAAGAGCATCGTTTAAGTTGTTTTGTAAAGTTTTGTCTGACTTTGTAGATAATAAATTTTGATAAAGAGTAATTGCATCATCATATTTTTTCAATGCATGAAGTGCAATTGCTTTATTTACTTTTACATCATAATCATCAGGTTGTGCTGTTAAAATTTCATCATAATATTTTAAGGCATTTGCGTAATCTTTTTTGTTATGATAACAATTTGCGATATCTTTTTTCAAATTAATATCATTACCATCTTTTGTAATTGCAATTGAATAATTTTCAATTGCTTTGTCATAATTACCCAATTCTTTATAAATTGCAGCGATACTTTTATACCCGTTTATATCGTTTGGATAAGCTTTTATATACATGTTGTATTGTTCTATAGCTTCGGTATTTTTGTTCATTGTTGCTAACAAATCTGCGTAATCAAGGCGAACAGTGTTCAAATTTGGAACATTTTTCAATACAACTTGATATTGTTCATAAGACAAATCATTTTTACCCAAATCTTGATAAGCCTGTGCAAGTGCCAAATGTGCAGAATAATTTTCTGCATCTTTTTCGATTGCTCGTTCTAACATTTCAACAGCTTTTTCTGATTCATTTGTGTTAAGAAGTGCAATACCATATTCTGCAAAATTTTTGAAGTTATCAGGATTTTTCTCATAAATAATTTTATATTGAGCTGATGCATTTGTATAATCTTTTGTTGCTGTATATGATGCAGCTAAATTTTCACGAGATTCAATATGTTGTGGGTAAGTGTCAAGAAACATGTTGTAATTTTTAATTGCTTCTTTGTAATTTCTCAGTTGATATTGAACATTTGCGATATTGAAATAGTTGTATTTATATTCAGGGAAAATGTCCAAAGCTTTTGAATAAGCTACAAGAGCTTCTTTGTATTTACCTTGGTTTTCATAAATACTTCCGATACTTATATATACAAATGAATCGTCCGGTTTGAGTTTTAGAACTTTATTATAAGCATCAAGCGCCTTGTCAAACTCGTCAATTTCTGTGTAAATTCCGGCAAGTTTTGTATAAAGCATTGAATCTCCACCGGAAACCTCAATAGCTTTTTCAAGTTTTTCAATTGCACCTTTCAAATCTTGCTGATGTTCTGCTGTGCATGCTTCTTGATACAAAGTATCTGCTTCCCCTGTCATGGCAGAGTTTACTGGAATTGCACACATTGTTAATGCAGATATTAAAATTGTTGTTAATAGTTGTTTTCTAATTGTTCTATACCTCAAAATTTTTGCTCCTATAATATCATAAATATTATACTTCTGTAAAGCTATTATTTTAATTATATTCTGCTCTTTAATCTGTTTTTTGTCAAATCTGAATTCTCAAATTCCCACTTAATTACCGTATTTTTATAAAAACAAATTAGCTTAATAAAATTTTACAATAAAAATCCACTAATAACTAGCAAAAAAAATAATGGTCTGGTTTAGAACTAGAAAAACTACTAAATTTGTGGTATAATGTATAAAAGTTTATAGAGGTAGTCTTAATTTAAAAAGGAGTAGTTTCTATGGCAACAGTTGTATCAGACAAAGAGGTTAAGAAGGTAAAACCTAAATACTCAGATGAATTCGAAGCTTATTTGAAAAATCAATGTGCAAAAACAACTTTCAATGGTACCGAATTAGAATCATTTTCTTGGTACAAAAAAGTGTTAGGGCTTATGTAATTTTTAATCTTAGTCTCAATTAACAAACAAAATTAAAATCCGGTCTATTGACCGGTTTTTTAGTGCAAAAATCTTTAAGGCAAAAATCGAAGAATTTCTCGTGCGGTTTCTTCCGGTATTTTTGAATATAATAACGGTTCAGATATAGCAATTTTTCTCACTCCAAAATCAATGAGCTTAGGTAAATTGTTTGGAGTAATTTCGCCGGATATAAATATTGGTGTGTTGATGTTTTCATTTGCCCACATGATAGCTTCGGCTTCTATTGAAAATGTGGATTTTTGATTTGTTTTATACGGACCAAAAGTTATATAATCAGCACCATCATTAACTGCTTCAATGATTTCGTCTGGGTTTGAACAAGTTTTCCCGATGATTGCGTTTTCGCCAAGAACTTTGCGGGCATCATTTATACTTATGTCATTTTGCCCAAGATGAACTCCGTCAGATTCAACGATTAAGGCAATATCTGGTCTGTCATTTATGATGAAAGTTGCACCGAACTCATCGCATAATGCTCGAATTTTTCGCCCAAGTTCAATTTTTATACTGTCCGGAAAATTTTTTTCACGAAATTGAACAATTTCCACTCCACCTTGAAGGGCAGATGCAATTGCATCAAGAAAATCATCTTTAGAATTAAACTTGTCAGAATTTGTAATTAGATATAATTTTCTTTTTTCTAGTTTAAGTATATTAAACTGCTCTTTCAACTTGTCCCACATAAATATCCCTTTTTATTGATATTTTAACACGAATATTTTTTGTTTTGGTATATTTTCACTTTTATTTACGTGTAGGAGTGTGAGGGTTAAAAATAAAAAGATATTGCAAAGCTTTAAAAAATCAGATATAATGGAAACAAGCCGAGCAGAGTGCGGAGCAGCCTGCCGAAATGATAGGCTGTCTGCAGGACTAGTCGGCAGGCTCGGAGTCACGTTTAATGCGAGGCGCAGTGAACACAAAAGTCAATGAGTTAAGCATAACAAAAGAAAGGAAGTATAAAAATGTCAAAACGCAGTCATAGAGCGAGTTTCGGGGGTGGGGGGTAAACCCGCTTGTAGAGAGCTTTTCAGAGGTATAACTCCGAATAAAAAATTTGCTTTTACCTTAGCAGAAGTCCTAATCACTCTTGGAGTAATCGGAGTAGTAGCAGCGTTAACAATGCCAACATTATTAAAAAACATAGCAGAACGCAGTAATTCAGAAGCAC
>OBAI01000056.1_pt1 | contig 140847 bp, 143 predicted proteins | sample 1517461 | NCBI WGS metagenome assembly OBAI01 (sample SAMN04571696, study PRJEB22368) | human gut metagenome | biome: human gut; material: stool | host: Homo sapiens | place: Luxembourg | collected 2012-06-29
CAAGCGGGTTTTAAATTACCCCCCCCCGAAACTCGCTCTATGACTGCGTTTTGACATGTTTATACTTCCTTTCCATGTTTTGATAAACTATACTATATCATCATTATAAATTATCTTGCTCAATTTCTCAATCCTATGAACAACGGACCCCCCAAAAATGACAATAAGAAAAGGGGCTCTTCGCCCCTTTCCATTCAAATGAACTAAAAAGTCAGTATTTTTAACTGATATTTCTATATACGGAATAAAACACTAAAAACTTTAATCTTTTATTACATCTTGTTACATTTATTTACAAAAACTAAAAAGTCTACTCCAAAAAGATTTCTTTTTCGTTGGTTCTTCAGGAATCTCCCCTGCGTATTTGTCAAATAAATTATCTATTGATTTATTCAATTTCTCTTTTTCGCTTAGTATTTGAGCCTCTTTTAGCAATTTGGCAGCCTCTTTAGTTTTCATATCTGCAATTCTTTGAAGTTTTTGTTTTTCTAATAATTTAGATAATTCCGCAGCTTGAACCCCAGAATCATATATTCCTCTAAAAGAGGCATACTTCTTCGGAGCTTCCTTGCCATAGATTGAACGAAATATCTCTGGTTCATTGGGATTATAAAATCCATAAGTTTCATCTCCACAAGTTAAATAAACAAAACGACCTAATTGGTCTTCTTCACGTTGCAGTGCTGAATAGTAATTTTTTTGAGGATTCTCAACTGATCTCACCGCTGGGGTATAAACACTATCTTCAAAACAAACATCATAATGTTTTACATTTTCAACCCTTTTTCCCAATTTTTCAAAATATTCAACCCATTTAGGACCAAGTTTTTCAACTTCGGGACGTAATTTAGGATTTATTTTTAATGCCATTTTAAAATTTATATTAGCACTAGTATTTTGTACATTATTTACTTTCATATTATTCTCCTTTGACTAAATAAAATATTACTATAATAATGCTAAATAATAAATTTTGCTATCATTTATGAAAAAAATTTTAAAATGGACGAATGAATATATTATTAATTATTCCAGTAAACTTTAAAGTTTCTAATTTCATCTAATGTATTTTTATAATCCCCTTTAAAACAAATAGTCCTATCATCAATATACAAATACGATGGGATTTTTATATTCGTAACATCTTTAAAAAATTTATCTAAATTATTTTTCATTAACCACTTAGTAGAAAGCATCAGATTTCTTGTAGTAAACAGATATAGTTCAGCAAATTGAGAAAGTTTTTCAATAAATTCATAAGCGCCATCTTTTATATCCGGAATAAAGTTTTCATCAAAATTGCCCTTACCATATTCATTCAATACCCCATCTAAATCAATTAATATCTTTTTTACAAACATAACTTTATCTTTCTTTGTCCGTACTACGGTTTGTCTCCTTTGTCATTATAGCGGACAATTTAGTTATGGACAAGAGCTTGTTAGAAAAATTAGCAAAACGAATTAAAGAACTAAGAAAAAAGAACGGTTTTACTCAAGATGAACTTGCATTCCGAGCAAATATTGAGCGTTCAACTCTTGGGAATATTGAAACAGCACAAAACGATGTTACACTAACAAAAGTAAACCAAATTGCAAAAGCTTTTGACTTAACGATATCTGACTTATTAAAATTTTAGCCCCACAAAAAAGTCTTTTAGCTAAAATTGTAATGTAGCATTTGACTAAATTAATAAAATAAAGGAGATGTCAAAGACATCTCCTTTATGGCTCCACCCGCCAGAAGACGCTGGAAATTTTTGTAAGTAAAATTTACGAAGAAATAACAAATGTGGTTAATATGTCAGTTTTTAAACAAATAGACTATTTAAGAAAAATATCCTAATAAACATTGATAAACAAGTAATAACTAGGTTTTTATATTTCACTGAAACTTATAAAATACTAAATATGTGATACTGAAGCACACCTGCAAATTCGTGTCAGTGGCTTCCTGTGAATATTTTGCTATATCAACAAAATAAAAATTTAATACAATAAAAACAGCATACTTAAAGTATGCTGTTTTTTGTTAATCAATTTCCACTTCTTCGTTTATTTCTATCGGAAGTTCGGCAGTTTTGGGGGCCGGATTATTTTTATATCTGTAATACAAAAACATATCTAGCAACAGAAACGCTGCATTTGCGTAATATATCCAAATTACATAGTCATTATTATGCAAAAGTTTATTTAAAATTCCGCAAATATATCCAAATAGAATTAAATATGAAAAAGTAAGGCTTTTTCCATGTACGCATTTACATTTATAAGTTTTGTATGCTGCAATCGGCCAACTTAATCCAAAGCTTGCCATCATACCGGCTTCTAATAAGCTCATAGCAACTCCTTATAAATTTTTAATACTCTATCATAATCTAATACAACAAAATTATTTGCCATCAAACGCCCTTGAGTTTTCATTACGCTTTCAGCGAAATCTTCTGCATCATTTTCAGTTACACCGTATTCGTGCAAAGGTTTCTTTTGCAATACAGAATTCAACAAGTTTTCTAGTTCTTTATAAACTACTTTTACATCGCAATGAAGAAGGTTTGCTAAAAATTCATTCATAGTTGCGATTTCGCCATCTTGTTTAATTTCCATATAATTTTTCAAAACACCAGTAAATACGGCATAATTGCTTTCTCCATGTGGAACGTGATATTTTGCACCCAATGGATAACTCAATGCGTGAACCGCTGCACAACCTGCTGTTTCAAACGCAATACCAGCAAAGTTGCTTGCCGTCAAGAATGTATCCATCAAATCAGGCAAAATTTCTTTACCTTCTTTAACAAGTCTTTGATAGCTTGTGATAATCATTTCAATAGCTTTATAACCAAATAATTTGGAATAATCGGTTGCTTTTGGGGATAAACTTGATTCAACAGAATGTACCAAAGCGTCAATTGAACTTGTTGCAAAAACTTTAAACGGTAATGATTTCAAAAGTTCTGGAATTAGAACTGCCATTTCTGCAAACATTTCAGGCGAAGTCAATCCCATTTTTACACCCAATCTTGTTCTGTTGATGATTGAAATATTTGTAACTTCACTGCCTGTACCACAAGTTGTAGGGATAATAATTAGTTCATAATGTTTCTTTAATTCATTTTTTTTGTCGTATAATTTATCGACAGATTCTCCGTTTGTTACTGCCAAAACTTTTGCTATATCAATGATTGTACCACCGCCGATTGCAATTATTCTTTTGAAAGTATGTTTTGCGGCTTCATTAATAATTGCATCAACCATAACGTCTGTTGGTTCACCTGCACCGAATTTTTCTTGGAAAATTGTTTTTACAGGCAAATTTAATTCTTTGAAATATGGATTAAAAATATATTCATTTGTAAGAATTAAATCATCTTCCCCCAATTCAAATTCTTTTGCAAATTCTTTGCAAGTTTGGAATTTATGCAATTCCGGTTTTAATATTAACTGTTTCATGATTAAAAATCCTTTCTTTTAGGAGAATTCCGGACTACATTATGCAATCCGGAATTTATTATAACAACAAATTTAAGCCCAAATTTCTTCATCTGTCGGAACTTTTTTATCCTTATTATAAAGTCCGATTTGAGAAACGTTAATTAAGTGAGTGTAATTCAAGTTTTCTGAAATACTGTTGTTACCCCAAGATCCACAACCTAATGTTGTAGTTGGAGCAAAGCCATTATACAAACTGCCGCCTGCACCTGTTGATGAGGATTGGTTAACAATTAAACGGCTTACCGTCAAATTTTCACCTGCATAACGAACATGTTCCATATCATTTGAATGAATTGATGCTGTATGACCTTTTCCTTCGTATTCCAAATCTGATTGAGCAAGTTTAATAGCATCTTCAAATGTATCGTAAGGAGCAGTAATCATTACAGGACACATTTTTTCACGACATAAAGGTTCGCCGTTGCCTTTACCGATTGCCCTTGCCTTAATCAAAATCATTCTTGTACCTTCCGGAACTTCAACATCAGCAAGTTTTGCAATTGTTTGAACAGATTGACCAACAATTTTTCTATTGATTGGACCGTTTTCAGGGAAGATTGTATCAGCAAATTTCTTAATTGATGCTTCATCTTCAACAACAAATACGCCGTTTTTTCTAAACAAGTCAAGAACTTTATTAAAATCTTCTTTTGGAATGAATACGGCTTGTTCACCTGAACAAATGATACCATTATCAAAAGTTCTGCCGATAATAATTTTCTTAACGGCATCTTCGTAGTCAATTCCTCTATCCATAATAACTTGAACGTTACCAGGACCAACACCTAATGCAGGGTGACCTGATGAATAAGCAGCTTTAACCATACCGCCACCGCCTGTTGCTACAACTACATCAACTTTTTTCATTAATTCATTTGTAGCATCAATTGATGATTTTTCGATTGTTTGAATTAAATCAACAGGAGCGTTGTGTTTTTTCAAAATTTCTCTAAACAGATCTACAACGTATTTGTTTACATGTTCTGCTCTTGGGTGCGGAGCAATAATAATTGCGTTTTGACCTTTAATAGCAAACATAATATTACACATTGGAGTTACAACAGGATTTGTTACAGGGGTTACTGCACCAACTACACCTTTTGCTTTTGCAACTTTGATAATTCCTGTTTCTTTATTTTCTTCAATAATTCCTACTGATTTTTGGCCTTTCAAACTATTCCAAATACATTTTGATTTACCGTGGCATTTTGCAACTTTGTCTTCATAAACACCCATTTTAGTTTCATCAACTGTCATTCTGGCTAATTCTTCAGCTCTATCATAAACTACTTTACCAATTTCTTTAACAATAGCATCTGTTTGTTCTTGAGAAAATGATTCAAATTCTTGTTGAGCTTTATGAGCTTTTTCAACTAACGAATTAATCAATTCTTCTGCACTAATTTCGTTTTCCATTTTTATATTTCCTTTCTTACAATTTCAACCTATAGCAATATGTTAGTTTTGTAATTCAATTTTGTACATTCTTTTGTAAGTATAAAAATTTTTTTGCGTTATTTAAAACTTTCTTTACTTTCCAAACTCTTTTTTTAATTTCGTTAGTACATACAAATTTTATCAATATGATAAATTATTGGTAAATGAAAGAGTAAGTGAGGTAAAGACCGTGGACAAAGAATTTGAAAAAAGGATTAGAGATAAAAGATATTTAACTAAAGTTATGGAACCGGCTGAGGCTGCAAAGTTTATAAACCCTAATATGACACTTGGGGTTAGTGGTTTTACGATTGCAGGGTATCCTAAAGTTATTGCAGGAGAGCTTGCCAAACGTGCAGATAACGGTGAAAAACTTGATTTAACAGTTTATTCAGGAGCTTCTCTCGGAGATGAGTTTGATGGTGAACTTGCAAGAAAAGGAGCTTTAAAAAAACGTATTCCTTACCAAACCAATAAAGATTTGAGAAATGCGATTAATGACGGGAAAGTCGGCTATCATGATGTTCCGCTTGGTTTGATGCCTGTATGGGTAAAAAGAAATTTCTTAAACCATGTTGATGTTGCAATAATTGAAGCAACTGCGATTGATGAAAACGGAAATATTATTCCGACAACTTCTGTTGGTACTTCTAACATATATGCAGAATGTGCGGACAAAATTATAATTGAAGTAAACACTTATGTTCCAGCGTCTTTAGAAGGGGTTCATGATGTTTATTCTCCTGAAAATCCTCCATATACAAAACCTATTCCAATTACAAAAGTTGACGATAGAATTGGAACACCTTATATAAAATGTGATTTTGATAAAGTTGTTGCTGTTGTTCACAGCACAATTCCTGATAATGGAAGGAAAGTTGTACCATCTGATGCGGAATTTGATGCTATGGCTAAAAATTTGGTTAACTTTTTGAAAAATGAAGTTGAACATAAAAGATTGTGTAATCCGCTTCCTCCCATTCAGGCAGGTGTCGGCAGTGTTTCAAATGCAGTTTTAGAATGTTTGAAAGATTCTGATTTTGAAGATTTAACAGTATATTCAGAAGTTTTGCAAAATTCAATTTTCGACCTTATTGAGGCAGGAAAAGTTAAATGTGCATCGGGTACGTCCTTGACAATCTCTTGGGATAAGATTGATGAGTTCTTTAAAAACTTTGAAAAATATAAAGATAAAATTGTACTAAGACCGCAAGAAATCAGTAACCACCCCGAAGTTATCAGAAGACTTGGTATAATTGCGATTAACACAGTTATTGAGGCAGATATTTATGGTAACACTAATTCTTCATACATTAACGGTTGTCGTTTGATGAATGGTGTCGGCGGTTCTGGCGATTATTGCGAAAATGCTGGACTATCAATTTTTATCACAAAATCTACTGCAAAAAATGGAGAAATCTCTTGTATTGTTCCACTTGTTAGTCACGTTGACCATACAATCCATGAAATCCACGCACTTATTACAGAACAAGGGGTTGCAGATTTGAGAGGTTTAGACCCTATAGAAAGAGCCAAAACAATTATCGAAAATTGTGCACATCCGAAATTTAAACAGGAATTGTACGATTATCTTGATAAGGCTATAAACACTTGTGAGTACAAGGAAATGCCTGTTGATATTGAAGATGCGTATAAATTTCCTAATATTTAATAGCAAAGTTGTAATTTCAAGGTAAAATAAAATTATGGACGAAAATAAATTACTTGAAATGTTTAAATTGCGTGAAGATATCCTTATGGCACTTGAGGAAGGCATCTTAGCGATTGATAAAAACAAAAAAGTTATATTTATAAACAAATCAGCAATTCCAATGCTGCATATAACAGAAAGTGAACCTATCGGTAAAGATTTGAATGAGATTTATCCTGCATCAAGATTAGGTGAACTCTTAACGACAGGCAAAAAAGAATTCAATGTGCAGATGAAATCATTAAAAAATGATTACGTAATTTCTGATAGAATGCCAATTTATGATAATGGTGAAATCGTTGGAGCATTTGCTATTTTTAGAAACAGAACTGAGGTCGTACAACTTGCAGAAAATTTGACCGGGGTTAAACATCTTGTCGAATCAATGAGAGCAAATAATCACGATTTTGTGAATAAATTACATGTAATCTTAGGCTTAATCCAAATGAAAAAATACGATGAAGCAGTTGAATACATTATGAATGTCAGTATGGTACAAAAAGAGATAATAAGTACCATTATTAAACAAATTAAAATTCCATCTATTGCTGCTCTTTTGATTGGAAAATTTGCTAGAGCATCAGAACTTGGCATCCATTTTGCATTGGATTCATCAAGTTCACTGGAAGAAAACGATACAAGAATTCCGTCAGATGTTTTTATAACAGTGCTTGGAAATTTAATCGAAAATGCGATGGATTCACTAAATTCAACAAATGTTTCCAACAAAAAAATATATGTATCAATATTATCAACGCAAAAAGAAATAAAAATTGTCGTAAGCGATAATGGCAACGGAATAAAAAAATCTAATTTGAAGAAAATTTTTAAAAACGGATTTTCGACAAAAAGTAATTCTAGAGGAACGGGACTTTTTGTTGTTAAATCATTGATTGAGACTTATAACGGTAAAATTTCTGTTACGTCAGAAATGGAAATAGAAACAAAATTCACCGTTAAATTTAAGAAAGAAGGGAAATGATGAAACTTTATGCACTAAATACAGGGTATTTAGAAACCGATAAAAATACCGTTGTTGCCTGTGCAACACTTGGAACACGCTCTAATCCGCATGTTCAAAATGAATGGATTAAACTGCCTGTAATGGCTTATTTAATTGAAACAGATGATGGTTATATTTTATATGACACAGGTTCAAACCCTGAAGCAATGAACGGTTATTGGCCCAAAACTATGCAAGAAGTTTATCCGCTTTATCAAAAAGAAGAAGAAAGATTGGAAAATCAACTTAAACTTTGCGGTGTTAAACCGGAAGATATTAAAACCGTTGTACTTTCTCATATGCACTTAGACCACGCAGGAAATATCAATTTATTCCCTCACGCTGATGTTTATGTTCCTGGGGAAGATTACAAATATGGACTTGCAAAAGTTCACATGAACCCTGATAGAGAAACTCATGGCGGATATATCAAAGGGGATTTGGAAGCACCCGTTAAACAATATCATTTGGTTGATGAGGATTTTGAACTTGCAAAAGGGGTTGAAGTAGTTTGTCTTGCCGGTCATACTCCAAATCTCTTAGGGCTTGTTGTTCATCTTGAAGGACAAACTATAATTCTTCCTCAAGATTGTGTTTATACATCAGAAATTTTTGGACCACCTGCAAAAATGAGCGGTTTTATGTATGATAGTGTAAGTTTCTTAAAATCAATCGAAAAAGTAAGACGTTTGGCTAAAAAATATGATGCAAAAGTCTTTCCTGCTCACGATTGGGAATTTTTCCAAACAATGAAATTAGCACCTAAATATTATGAATAAGAGGTAATAAATGTACAAGGTTTTAATCGTAGAAGATGACCCTATGGTTGCAATGATAAATACTCATTATGTTGAGCAAGATTCCCGTTTTTATGTTGTTCAATCTTTCAGGAACGGGAATGATGCGTTCAAATATTTGTCAGAAAATCAAGTGGATTTGGCTATCCTTGATGTTTATATGCCAGTGTTAGATGGTTTATCTTTGCTAAAAAAAATCAGAACGGAAGAAATTAATACTGATATAATTATGGTTACGGCATCAAATGATAAAAAGACCCTTGATACGGTTTTAAACTTTGGGGTCATTGATTACCTTGTCAAACCTTTTGTACAAGAACGATTTCAACAAGCACTGGACAAATTCGTTGAGTGTAGAGTTCAAAAAAATAATGTTTGCGTTCTGGATCAGAAAAAAATTGATGAAATTATGAATAGCGAACATTTGGGGAATAATAATTTTGAACTTCCAAAAGGTATTCAAGAAAAGACATTAGACAAAATCCGCAAATACTTAAGAGAAGATACAAATAGCGGACATACATCAGAACAGATTGCCGCATTTTTGGATATTTCAAAAGTTACGGTTCGAAAATACATGCACTATTTAACAAAAAACAGTGAAGTTCTAGAACAAATAAATTACGATACCGGCGGCCGCCCTTGCATGGTATATTTTATGAAGTAGCCAATGTAAATATCCGATTCTAGTGTAGTATTTATTATAAAAATTTGTTTTGTCACTGTTCACGCGAGTTTTAAGAGAATTAGAGTTCTAATTGTAGAAAGTTATGCTAATACACTTGAATTTACCTGCAAACTCGCGTCAGCGGCATCTCTGCGGATGTTTTGTTATAGTAACAGGATAAAGATTTCAATTAGATTAAGATTTCAAGCTTATTGTAATTTCCCACATTAATACCGGTATTTTGCCACAAAATTGCCACAAAGTTAGTTTAAACTTCGTTAGCCTAGTTTTCCCTCCGGCATAAATTTTTATTTTAAAAACAAGTAGTAATTGCCGAAGTTCTCTTTTGAAATAGTTAGTTTTTAGACCTAAACAAGGATAAATAAGTTCATTTTTCAAAGAAAACTACCGGTATAGTTTTTCGGACACTTTTGAAATCGGTTTTTACTATTCTTAATCGCCGTGTTTGGCTTTGTGTTTGAGTTGTACCCGCGTCCCCAAGTCTGAGAGTCGGGGTTTTGAAAAGTCCGAAATGTCCGGTTATTAGGACTAAAAAGTCCGGTATCTTTCCATAAAATTTTATAAAATCGCCAAGTTTTCCTATTATATTTGAAATACAGCCAAGTGCAAAAATAGGACATTTTATGCAATTTACCATTCAAAATTTATACTAAACTCGGGAAACCCCGCACATTGTGCCTTTTAGAATTTTAATTATTTTGCATAATTCTATGATATTTACCCCTAAGTCGGAAGTTGGATTTTGCGTAGGCTGAAGTAAGCGAAAGCGAACGAAACGCCGAAGTAACACGGGGTATAGCGAATGTGATTTTGCAAAGCAAAATAAAATGAGCGACTACGGAGTGTGAAGCAATAATCCAATTCAATTTAGCAGGAAATCGCTTCCCTGACTTTATTTCTTAAATATTTTTCTAAATTTATTTAAAAACTTGTATGCGACTTTTCTAAAACTAAATGTAAAAAATATCGAATTAATTTTACCCCTTAAAGTAGGAAGCAGAATTGAGAGAAATTTACAGGTTTTTGCAAAATTATGAGTTCAAACTGTGTTTAAATTGCGTTTAAAAGGTGTTCAAAAGCCGTTTTAAAAATTTTTCTGCTTAAGATTCAGACATAATCAAACACAAAACAACGCATTTCCCCCTCAAACACTTCCAATTTGAGAGAAACCAGTCTAACATACAGTATCTTCAATAATAAATAAGGATACGGTATGGCAGACATTAATAATAATGACATTTGGATTGATGTTGAGACTTTAGCGAAACTCAAAAACATTACTCGCAGAGCAGTTCGGCTTGCACTCAATCAGAATAAATATGAATACAAAGTTGAAAATATCAGAGGCGGGAAAACATACAAAATAAAATTATCAACGCTTGAAGAAGAACTCCAGCTTAAATATTTTCAGGAATATTATGATGATTATAAAACTTGCGAGAATGAAGTTATTGAATTATCAAACCTAAACTTCAAACAAGAAAAACTAATTTCTGAAAACCAGAGAAAAATTGCTCTTGCAAAATATGATTTAATTTATGCTTGGCTTGATTTTAGAAAAGAATATAAAAGGGATAAATTGAAAACAGGTGGCAACGTACCCGATAAAGAATTTTTGCAATTATATAATACGGGAATGTTTCAGGAAGAGATTTTTAAAATCTTGGGCAAAGTTTCAATTGGCTCACTTTATCGCTGGCGGGCACTTTTAGATTACAACAAAGATTGGACAGCTCTTGTTGGTCAATACAAATATTCAACCCGTAAGGAATACCGAACAACATTAAACGAAGAACAAATTAAAATATTTATACAAATACTATTGTCCCCAAGTGCTTTTTCAATAGGTAAAGCGATTTCACTAACTAAACATATATTAAAAGAACGCGGGCAAGAGATTTTACCTAAAGACATAACCTTTCGCAGATATGCGGAATGGTTTAGAGATAATAACTTCGATAAATGGACTCTCGCAAGAGACGGCGAAAAAGCATTAAAGGATAAAGTAAGTCCCTTTATAGTCAGAAACGCAGCACTTTTAAAAGCAGGACAAGTGCTTGTGGCGGATGGGCATACGCTCAACTTCCAAGTCATAAACCCGTTTACAGGCAAACCATGCCGAGCGACATTGCTTGGGTTCTTGGATTGGAAATCGGGCGGTCTTGTCGGGTACGATATTATGCTAGAAGAATGTACGCAAAATATTGCATCAGCTCTGCGTAACGCGATTTTAAAAATGGATCATATCCCCGAATATGTTTACCAAGATAACGGCAGAGCATTTAAAAGCAAATTCTTCAATGGGGATAAAAAGTTTGAGGAATTAGGGTTTACAGGAGTTTACAACAAACTCGGAATAAAGCCTGTCTATGCTACTCCATACAACGCTCGAGCAAAAGTCATCGAGCGTTTCTTTTTGGATTTTCAGGAAAGTTTTGAGAAGCTTATTCCAAGCTATATCGGGACAAGCATTGAAAACAAGCCGGCATATTTAATGAGGAACGAAAAATTACATAAAAATATCCATGAAAAATACAGTTTTACTCCAACTATTGAACAAGCTCTTAAAATGATAGAAAAATGGCTTGAATTTAAGCATTCTCAGCCTTGTCCAAAAGCAAAAGATAAAACAATTCAAGAAGTTTTAAACGAAATTAAAAAGCAAAATATTGATGAAAACTCGCTTGATGATTTGATGATGGCACAAGAGATTAAATCAATCGGCAGAAACGAAATAAGATTTTTGAAGGCTGATTATTTTGACGAGGCACTTTACGGTATCAAAGAAAAAACAGTTATAAAGTACAGCCTGTTTGATTTGTCTTACATCAAAGTTTATTCAATGAAGGGCGAATTTATATGCAAGGCAAACCGCATAACGGAGACTCATCCGCTTGCTTATCAAATGGGCGATATTAAAGATATCGAGGACTATAAGCAAAAGATTGAAAAGCAACAGAAGCTTCGCAGGAAAACAATTAAGGCAGTTCGCGAACATTTCAATTTAGAAGATATGGATTATCTTGAAAAAGAATTGATGCAAAATATTCGATTACCTCAACCCGGGCCGATTAAAGAAATAACAGTTCAACCTGAATCAAAACCAAAGAAAGATTTTGAGCCAAAAGTTAAGACCTCAATTGTTGCAAGGCCAATATTTAAATCTTCTTACGAACGCTACGAATGGCATATGCAGAATGTCTGTGTTTGTCCTGAAGATAGAACGTGGCTTGCAAACTACATAAAATCAGATGAATACAAAGAAATATACGGAAAGGAGCAGTAATGAAAAAAGTCTTCGTAAAAACGAAAAACGTAACACAATTAATCTCGATGATGAACCGTCTGAAAGAAAGAGAAGACGGAGTTCCAGGGATGGGACTTGTTTATGGTGAACCCGGTCTTGGTAAAACTTACGCAATTACCTGGTGGGCTGCACAAAATGATGCAATACTAATCAGGAGTGCCAATCTCATGTCTGCTAGGTGGTTATTAGAAGAGATGGTTGAAGAATTAGGCGAGATTCCTTATAACAAGTTCTCGGATATCTTCAATCAAGTTATATCTCAATTAATCAAAACCCCAAGAACCATAATTGTAGATGAAACGGACTATTTGACTATTGATTCTCGGGCGGTTGAAACTTTAAGGGACATTCACGCCAAAACAAATGTTCCTATTGTTTTAGTCGGGATGGGTACGGCAAATAAAAGGCTCCAAAGGCACAAGCATTTATATGACAGATTATTAGAAATTATAAAATTTGAGCCGTTCTCTAAACAAGATATAACTTCAATAATCGACCAATTATCAGAAGTTCAGTTTACGGATTGTGCCAAAAAACTTTTATATACTCGCACAAATCGATTCAGACAATTGGTAAAAACTATCAGTAAAGCGGAACAGGTCGCAAAATCAAACGGAATAAAGGAAATAGACGGAATAACATTGAAGGAGGTGCTAAAAAATGACGATGCTGACGCAGAAGAAATTGAACTTACAAATGAAAATTCTTAAAATAGCAAAGGGGCTCAACAAATTTACTCTGCCTGACATTCTGCCAATGCTTGAAGAAAATGAAAAAACAATTCAAAAAGCTCTTAATGATTTAGAAACTTTGAATCAAATTAAAAAGATATCAAATACAGAATATCTGTATACAAATTTCAAAAAACGTGTGAATAAGCCTCTCCCCACAAGTCAAAGCCGCGATTCAGATATTTGGCTTACGATACCTGAGGTTGCTCGACTGCTGAATATTCAGGAAGAAACAGTTAAAAGAAACTGCCTTAAAGGAAATTATATCGTAAAACCTAATAAAGAACCTGACTTGAATGGAAAATATTTAATCAAACGCTCGTCCCTAAAACTCTACGATTTTTTAGAAGATTCCGAACGGCGTGCGATGGATAAAGAGGTTAAAAAACTTTTTCATAACAAAGAAGAAGAAGAACGCTTGTATGTTGTAGCTTCAGACAGAGGAAAAGAGTTTATATATAGATACCTAAAACTTTTTAAACTCACAGAAGGTATGAATTGTAGAGAACTACGGAGTTTTTTGGAATTAATTCCGCTAAAGAATCCAAAACTAAAGGTTTCATATTCTGCATTTCATTCAAAAAGAAAAAAGTACCAAACAGAAGGGATGATGGGAATATTCCCCAAATATTTCATGCTGGACTACAGAGAAGAAGAACCAAAAGTCCGCAGGAATTTAAATCGGCTGCCGAAAGTCTATAACGTAGCGACAACAGAGCAAATCAAAATTATTTATAAATGCTTCTGTTTTGGAATACCGGCTTCTCAAACCGCAAAAATAGCAAATCTGGGAAACACAACAACAGAAACTTTTTATCAATTTATTAGGGCAAAAATTTATGATAAACAATATCAGAAACTAGTTGAGCATTTTGACTCCGACCCACAAATTCCGCAAGTTAGAATTTTTATGAACAATGTTTCAATATGCTTGTATTGTTATAACGATAAGGTTTTTATTACGCATAAACCACTAAAATCAAAGCTGCCGCAACGACGCCAACAGGCTGATGAAGTTAAAGAAACACGCAGAATGTATAACATTCTTTATCGCAAAAAGTTTATGGCAAGTATGCGAAAATACCTCGACCACCACCTCGCCGTATTTTTATGGAAAGAACTCAACCCTAATTTTGAAGACCAGCTGAATTTAATTTATGAGATGATACATATTTAAAGCTAAAACATAGTAAATTTTATTAATATAGCTTATTGGCTAATAGACTATTTGATATTTTTTGTGTATAAAGAAAAATAGGGGAATGTATGAAAAATAAGCTATCAATATATTTAATAAAAGAACAAATTACAGATATTGATAAAATCTTTAAAAATCAGATAGATTTACTAACTGAATATAATCCATATAAGCAAGTTTATTTTGTTGGCAGTCATTCACATCAGCCAACATGGTTAAAAAACTTTTTTGAAATAGATGACAACAGATTATTTCAAGCTAATTCAAAAGTGGTTCTAATTATAAAGCGAACATATGGAACGATTCAAAGAATCTTCGCTTTGACTTTCGGTTATGCAAAACCTCTTTTTAATGATGATGTTATCGAAGAACAATTTGGTTTAAAAATTGTATTGAATACCGCTAAAGCTGATGAACTTAGAAAAATTTCGAAATTAAATATTGGCGGTAATCAAAAACAATCACAAGAACAAATGCCAAAAACCGCCAAAATATCAGATTTCGGATTTAATATTAGTAGCGATTTAATGAAAACAGTTACAGCTTCTTGTTCAGATGCAACTTTTGAAAATGCTATTATAACAGGAGGAGATATTTTTAGTATTACAGTTGACCGTAAAATTGATACCATAGAAGAGTTTATAGACTATTGTTATCAAAAATTTATAGCAACTTCATACAAAGACAATTTTGAGTGGATTGATAATATAAAATCTGTAAAAAGCAAAGAGTTAATTGATATATTAGATAATCAAGTAATAGATAGGATAAAAGAACATTCTATTGAAAATATATGGATGGCTGTTCCAGAGGTTATTAATTGGGAACAAATAAAATGTTTCAAATATTCTGGAGACAGAGAAGAATACGATGATATCGATATAAATGATTTTCTGACATCTTTTGATAGTTTAGAAGATTTGACAATGAACAAAATAAAAAACAAAACTATAAGAGCGATTTCTGCAAAGAATGAAAGTATTGATTTATACAACTGGTCTGCACAAAAATGTTTAATTGCTGAAATTGAATATGAAAATAGGTGTCTTATTGTTTAAATAATAGCAAATGGTATCAAATAGATCGTTCTTTTGAAACAAAAATAAAAGATGAATATTTAACAATTCCTATTTATGAAACAGAATTGCCAAATTATACATCTAATGGTCGTGAAACATACACAGAAAATGAATATAATGAAGATCTTGCACATGAAATTAATGCTGCGTTAATTCATAGAATCGGAGAAATTCCATTCGGGGGTGGAAGAGGCAATAAAATAGAAGTTTGTGATATTCTTACACAAAATAAGGAATTAATACATATAAAAAAATCTGGCGGTTCACCTTTATTAAGTCATTTATTTAATCAAGCTACAGTTTCGGGAGAAGCGTTGTTAGATCCTGAATTTAGAGCTAAATATAATAGCAGACTACAAGAAGAAGGTTTTGCTTCATATATAGATAATGACTTTAGATCAAACAATTACACAGTAGTTTTAGGAATTATTAGCAAAGGTAATGAACAAAGACCACAAATTCCATTCTTCAGCAAAGTGGCTATTCGATACGCAACAAAAACTTTGTCTAATTTAGGTTATAATGTAGCAATTAGAAATATTCATAGTGAAGAATCAAATTAAAATGAACATTTTGGATAATCTGGCAAAGTCAAAATTTAGGAGCAGATTTAAGCCTCGAGCAAAAGAGCTTGAATATATCAAGGATAAAGGACTTGATACGATTCATTCTCATGCCTGCGATTTTATTCGGGATAGAGTAGCTCCCTCTGAACCCGCAAACGATGGTAAACAAACTCCAATGCGAGGTCATCCTGTTTTTATTGCTCAACATGCAACCGCCACCTGTTGTCGAGGTTGTATCGAGAAATGGCACAAATTCCCTCAACACAGAGAACTAACCCAAACCGAACAAGAATATCTCATCTCTGTGATTATGGAATGGATAAATCGCCAAATTAATTCAAGCTCTGTTTTATAACCGTTCAAAATATGTTCAAATTCATGTTTGTGATACCCTAAAAGAAAAGGAGTGGAGTATGAATTATAACGAAGTTGAGATTCTTGCATTCAAAGAAAACTTTTCACCAGATGTATTGAAAAAATATTCTGGGATTGAATTACTTAAACTATTAGCATATCCAAAAAATCCTGATAATAATATAAAAGAACAGTTTAAAGAGCTATATGAAGAAAATTATAATTCATTAAAAAACGAGTTAGAAAATGGAATGACCGATTTTGGTAGTGGAAGTGCTGGGTTTGATACAAATTTTGTGCTTGCATATAGACAAGGGTCTTGGCATAATTTAAAGAAAAAAATTTCGTTTAATGAGGCTATAAAAATTGCAGAAAATATAAAAAGAGAATTAATTCAAGCTTGTTCCTACTTAGAAAATAATAACTTTAATGAGTTCTATAATTACGTATCTAAATCAACCAGTGGTTTATTTAATAAAGGTTATACGCATAAGTATTTTTATATACTTTATCCAAAATTTATTAGTTTTTACCATGCCGGTAGTTGGCAACAATATTTTAAGGAATGCCTTAAATTGCCTTCATCATACAATTTTTATGATATAGAAAGATATTTTATTAGTAACTATCCAGATTGTCATGTCGGTGAAAAATCAAGAGAATTAGAAGATGAATATGGGTTACCATATGATTCACAATATTGGTTAAGATCAGCCAATTCTAGTATGTATGATCATAAAGGAGCTTTTGATAAATTTGGTTTTATTGATTGGAGACAGCACAATAAATTTAACGTGAATGACATAGTATACATATATTCATCTGCCAATGATAAAAGAATTAGATATAAAACTATTGTTGAAAAAATAGATATTCCTTTTTCTGAAATTAATGATGATCACGAGTTTTGGAGAAACGAAGAAGAATATCAAAAAAGTAAAGAGGGCAAATACGTAAGGCTCAAACTTATAAAAGAAGTGTTCAATGAATCTTTGAGCTATGAAAATTTAAAGAAACTAAATTACATTGATAATGTTCCTCAAGGTAGTGTTAAGATTAAAAACAAAAATTTCATAGAATTTTTAAATAGTAACTTTGGAGATAATAAAATGTCTGATATTCAAAAAATAGAAAAACCTAAACATGAAAATTTTGCATTAAATCAAATTTTATATGGGCCTCCAGGAACTGGTAAAACTTATAATACTATTATTGAAGCAATGAAAATACTTACCTTTGAAGGATTGTTTAGAGATTGGTACATAAAAGTTTATTGTCAGAATAATAAAGTCGATTCAAAAGAAAAAACATTAAATGATTATATTAAATATTTAACAAAGATAAATGAAGAATTCTTAAAAAATGATAATATATTTAGGTATCACGATTTGTCTAAATTTGTAGAAACAAAATCTTATATTTTAAATAGTAAATATATTACAGAAGATCCAACAAAAAATAATAAGAACTCATATTATCAACATGGATTAAAAAGGTATGAAGAGTTTTTGGAATGGCTAACCTATGATAAGATAAAAGAAAAATATGCTGAATATAAAAACCTGGGACAAATAGAATTTGTAACATTCCACCAGTCTTATTCCTATGAAGAATTTGTTGAAGGAATAAAGCCAGATTTAAATTCAGATGATTTAAAGTATATTTTGAATAAAGGAAGTTTTAGAACGATATGTGATTCTGCAAAAGATTTACAAAAAGCGGAACAAACCTATAAATTTAATTATAGCAATCTAAGTCTATACAAAATTTTAATGCCATATAATGATCTTTTTGAATATTGTATTGAAAATGATTGTGTGGCAATAGGTTGGGGAGAAGATGTCAATATAGAAAATTGCAATTCAGAAAAAGATCTATCAAGTGCTATTCCTGAAAACTATGAACATAGAAAACAGTGTATTTCACAATTAAACATGTTTAAGTTATGGATTGACAAAGATCTAAAAGAAGGAAAAGACGTTATTGCAATTATTCCAGGTTCAATGAATACAATAAAAGGTATTGCTAAAATTACAGGAAATTATAGTTATAATGCTGAAATTGAAAATGGGCAGCAGCAGCGAAAGGCAGAATGGCTCAAAAAAGATATCAATATACCGTCAGATTATATATACAGTTCAAAGTTTGTTTCTCCAACAATAACTGGAATGTTTAAAGATAAAATAAATGAAGATAATCTTATGAAATTATTGAATAACGCATCTGACCAAAAATCAAAAAATGCAGTTTTAATAATAGATGAAATTAACAGAGGTAATATCGCTAAAATATTCGGAGATCTCATTACTTTGATTGAAGAAGATAAAAGAGACAATATGGAAGTTACTTTGCCATACTCAAAATTGCCATTCTCTGTACCAAATAATCTATATATCATAGGCACAATGAACACTTCTGACCGTTCTATTGCTTCAATAGATATAGCTTTAAGACGTCGTTTTAAATTCAAAGAAATGATGCCAAATAGTAGTTTAGTTGCAGATTTTGGTATTGGTTTTAATAAAATATTTGATGATTTAAACAATAAAATAAAACTTTTGTTAGATAGAGATCACCAAATTGGGCATAGTTATTTTATAAATACAAAATATAATAACAATAATGAAAATAATAATGTTGAAACCTTGAAAGATATATGGTTTAGTGAAATATTGCCATTATTAAATGAGTATTTTTATTGCGATTGGGAGAAATTAAAGCTTATCATTCCGGGATTTATCAAAAAACTTGATGTGCCAGAAGTCCTAAAGAATGAGTGTGACGATTCTATATACGAATTCAAAACATTTGATGAAGTTGAATATTTTGAAAAAACATTAAATCAAGAAAAATTTGAACAGGTATAACAATGGCAGAACCTATTGTTGTTAAAGAGTATTCTAAAAATATTAAAATTAAAGATTGCGATTTGGGTAAGTTGCATCATTATTTGGAATGCCAACACTTAGATTCTGCTTTGAAAGTTACTCCTAGTGGTATAGAAACAACTTCTTGGGTTGGTGTTATAAAATACAAAAATACTCATTTTCAAATTTTACCAAAACTTATTTATACAAAAGAGTATAACGAAGATTACGACGAAAAAACAAAAGAAGAAACAAAATCAAATATTCTTAAAAATTTGATTTTTATGCTTTCATATACAAAAAAGTTAGACATAAAAACGAGTAATGAATCAAGATTATCTACCGCAAAAAATCCATTTATTGAAATACTAATAAGAGAATATGCAAAATCACTTTTTGAATGTTTGAAACGCTTAACGCCGAAAAAATATGTAAGAGAAGAAGATAACCTAAACTATTTAAAAGGAAAAATAAAATTTACTGAAAATATCCGCTACAATAGTTCAAATCAGGCAAAATTTTATTGTGAATATGATGAGTTTTCAGAAAACAATATTTTGAATCAGTTGTTTTTATTTGTTTCGACCTGTTTATATAACATTTCAAACGACAGTTATAACAAAAAAACTCTAAAATTTATAATGAACTATTATTCAGATATCAAATTAATTCGTTTTAATAGGTTTAAAGCAGAAAAAATAAGGCTTTCTCGTAATCAAGAACTATTTGAAAAGCCTTTTAAATTGGCAAAAATGTTTGTTGAAAAAACGAGTGTAGATTTATCTAAAAACAAGTTTGAAAATATTACTCTAATCTGGGATATGAATAAATTATTTGAAGAATTTGTTTTTGAAATAATGAAAAAGAACGAATCAGATTTTGGGTGGACATTTACGGCGCAAAAAGGCAAACGTTTATTAACGGGTGATGATAATAAAAAAAGAAATACCTATGTGGATATTTTTGCGGAGAAGGGCAAGGATAAAATTATTTTGGATACAAAATATAAAATATTTACAGGAACAGATGATTTTTCAAATGCAGATGTCTTCCAAGTTTCAACATATTGTTTATTGCATAATACAGACAAAGCAGTTCTTATATATCCAAGATGGAATAAAGAAGTTCCAAATGTACCAAGTTTTAAATTAAATACTGATGAAAAAGATATAAAAATTAATTTTAAAACTGTAGATTTATGTTATACGAATTTAAAACAACATATAGAAGAAATTATGGATGATATCAAAGAAATTTTAAAAGTTGCTTAAATTTTCTCGATATACCAATTAGAATTTCCAAAATGATTGAAATTCCACTGAAGTTCAAAATAAAAATTAAACTCCAAAGAATTGTCATCTTTGAAGTTCCAAGAATATTTATTTAATTGAGTTTTGCGGTAACTTTCAAAAGCCTCCTGAATTTCTTTTGCAAACATTTCTCTAAATTCAGAATACGAAATGTCCAGTGTTTCTTTTGTTAATTTATTTTTCAAAATCATCTTCAAACCCTCTTATATTATCAAGCTCAATATTGTATCGTTTGCCGTTTTTATCAACGCAAATTGCAAAATCTACAGTTTTATCAGCATATTTGTTTTCCCATAAGCAAATTAACAATCCGATTTCTTGTGTTTTTAAGTTTAAAATCTTTGTGCCGTATAGCATATAATCTTTTTCAACCATAGTTTAACCTTTCGTTATTTTAATATCTGCGTATATCTCGTCCGGCTTATCGGGGTCAATCAAAAAATCTTTATCAAACACATATCTTTCGCCATTTGGTGCGATGCAGCCTACAATATTGTGTTCGCCAAAACAAACAACTGTAAACTCTTCGCTATCTTTTTCAAACCAACCTTTTAACTTTTTTAATCTGTATTTTTTACCGATTTCAATCATAGTGTGCTCCTTTCAAGCTACACAATTCATCACTCTTTCAGGAGCAAACATCAACTCTAAATCCAGAAATCGTATCATACAGACACATTTAGGACTTGATGTTTCTGCGAAACAGAGTTATCCTGTGTGTACCAAAACTTTATTTACCCCGAGGTTAATTATGAAAAAACAAACATTGGCACAAGATGCCTTTAAACTTTATGCTGAAAAATTTATGTCGTTAGAAAATATCGCGAGGCAGCTTCATTTGAACGAAAGAACACTCCGCCGATGGAAAAAGTCTGATGATTGGGAAACCAAAAGAACGGAGTATCTTCGGACTAAAACAACGTTACATTCGGATTTATATGATTTTACCCGAAGTTTGATAAATTCTATCGAGAGGGATATGGAGAATAACGGTAAAGTCGAGCCTGCAAGGTATTATGCTGTTACTAAAATTCTAAAATTGATTGAACCGGTTAAATCTTATGAGGATGAAGTGATAAGTGAAAAACAAAAAACTAAAGAGGAAAAGCCAAAAGGATTAACCCCGGATGTTATAAGAGAAATTGAAGAACGAATTCTCGGCATAACTCACGAGGAAATTTGTGAACACAATTTGAACACCGATTAAACGCCTTTTAAACGGCATTTAAATTTTCAATATCTTTTTCGTGCTCGATAAAGAATGCGTTTAGCACATCTGCATCATTTCGCAGGTGTTTAACTACCGGCGCAAGATTGTAGCATTCTTCAATCTCCTGCTGATTTGCAACAAAATAATCAATAACTACAGCTGTGTTATAAATATTCTCCGCCCACTTACTTAATTGCTTAAACTCTTTTTGAGTGATGTTAAATCCAACTTTTTCCATACGACCTCCTTCAACGTGTCGTATTCATCACTCAAGAGTAATACAGAGTCAAGTACTTAAATTATGTTCTATTGGTACAATTATTTACCCATGTATTGAAAGTTTTGCGGCTAAGAGTAAAGATTATTCATAAATATTAAATTATGTAATTTTATTTACAACAGGGAACCATGGTGTTAATATAAAAACATAACAGAGGGAATTATGACAGTAGCAAATAAAGAACGTGTAAAAAAGGCGATGAAAAGTGTTGGAATAAACACTATGACTGAATTAGCAAATGAAGTTGGTATTACCAAAAACCAGCTTTCATTAATTTTATCTGATAGGTATAACCCCATAAAATCTACATTTTTTGAATTAAGTGAAGTATTGAGAGTTACTCCCGATAAAATTATAGATTTTCAAGAGAAAAATAAGAAAAAAAGTAAAAAAATAACTAAAACTTCTAAATATTCGGCAATAGAATTATTTGCTGGCGGAGGTGGACTTGCACTCGGGCTAGAACAAGCTGGGATTGAAACAATTTTACATGTCGATAATGATAAATATTGCTGTGATACTCTATCTAAAAATAGACCAAATTGGAATGTGATCTGTTCAGATGTATCTAAAGTAGATTTTAAACCATACAAAGGCAAAATAAATATCGTTACGGGTGGCTTTCCTTGTCAAGCATTCAGTTATGCTGGTAAAAAATTAGGATTTGAAGATACTAGAGGAACATTATTTTATGAATTTGCACGCTGTGTGAAGGAAACTGAACCTATAATCTTTGTCGCAGAAAATGTTAGAGGCTTGATTTCTCATGACAATGGACGAACTCTTAAAACAATAATTGATATATTTGAAAGTTTAGGTTACAACATCCAAACAAAACTTTTAAATGCGGTAAATTACAATGTGCCTCAAAAAAGAGAACGGATTGTAATTGTTGGCACTAAAAAAGGTACAAATATAAAATTTGAATACCCGAAAGAATCTAAAAAGATTAAAACATTGCGTGATGCCCTAAAAAATGTACCAAAATCTGAAGGGCAAGCCTATAGTGCTGCTAAAAAAGCAGTATTTAAACTCGTCCCCCCTGGAGGTTGTTGGAGAGATTTACCATTAAATGTTCAAAAATCATATATGGGAAAAAGTTTTACTAGTGGTGGTGGTAGAACAGGAATGGCAAGAAGAATTTCTTGGGATGAACCTTGTTTGACATTAACATGTTCTCCGAGTCAAAAACAAACGGATCGATGCCATCCCGATGAAGTAAGACCTTTTACTGTTAGAGAATATGCTCGCATACAAACTTTTCCTGATGATTGGGAATTTACCGGAGGCATTGGGCAAAAATATAAACAAATAGGCAATGCCGTTCCAGTTGAATTAGCAAGGCAAATTGGAGTACAAATTACAAAGGCTATAGATACATATACAAAATAAAGTTATAATTGCTCAGATAGTTCCTGAATTACTTCATTTATTAAATCTGTACTATCAACTTCATCTGCAATAGAGACAAATGAATTAATCAATTCATTATAGAAATTCTCATCTCCAGTTAATCTGTGCCAAAATTCTTGACCAATTATAACAGGATATTCCTCATTGATTGTTTTATAAAATTGTGATAAATTATCAGGTTCACCATATAAAACTCCAACAATACAGTCAATATTTGGATTAAAGTTTGGCAAATGATTCACTCTTGCTAGATTTTTTATAGCTTTAAAATCGTCCTTTATTGAAGTTATATCTGCATGATTTATTGTGTTTGGACCAGATTTAATTTGGCAATACTTTTTTCTACCATCGAGTGCATCCACAAATTCAATATCAATACCTGAAGTCGTAGATGCAAGTCCTGAAAGAACTTCACAACAAAAAGTCTGTATTTGTGCTCCAAAAGAAGTATTAATTGAAGTTCCTAAAATTCTAGGATATACAAGGGCTTTTGCAATACTTTCTTTTGAAGTATCGCCAAATGCAAAATTTGCTAAATAATTAATCAAAAAAGGATTAATTATAAATTCTTTTTTCTTTTTCAACTTTTTTGTATTTTTAATATGATTTTCTACAATATTATCTTTGAAAAAAGCTTTAGCTTTAGATAAGATCTCTCGTTTCTCTTGTTCGTTCATCCCAATACCCCTTTTCATAAAAATTGTATCATAAACCTGCAATTCTATTCATTTTGTAACAAAGATTCCATCTTATCATAAATATAGTTTTCGTAGTTATCAAAACTATATTTGGTTAAATAGGCATCATTGACCTTATCACCTTCAAGCGATTCATAATAGTCTAGAACTTTTAAGGGGACTCCATAATCACTTACTTGTCGTCCTTTTTGACTAATTGCATTATATTCAAGTTTTGTGAGTAATTTATCTATTCCTGTAACATCATCTATTTTTGAAATATTGTCATTTGCATTAATATATTTATACATTAAATTAAAAACCTCAAGATATTTAACAACGTGGTATTTTAGAATATTGTATACAAAATTAGCGGTATCTCTCATTGCCGTATCTATATTTACTTTTTTATTTAATTTATTATCTACAGCACCTCTAAAACCATCTTTTAAATAAAAATATAACAAATAGCACAAAATAGAATATTCTTTGCCACTATAGGAACTTTTAGATTTATTTGATATAAGATGATATAATTCTGTTTCTGGTTTTACGATTTGAAGAATGGTATTTAAAATAACTTGAAAACCATCAAAATCAATATTCATATTACGTGTGTTTGTTTTTGATATGAGATTTAATATACATTTATTTTCATAACTATTTAAATTTTTTATTTTATCATATACAAAAATTTTATCATTCCGACTAACCGCTTTAAATTGTTGGAATAATTCATTTGGAAGTTTTCGCTCCCGTTGCTTTTTTATTATTGCATTTTTTTCTTGGATATTTTGTTCATTTAAGTATTTTTCTTGTGTACAAAAATAATCAATATCATCTTTAGGAGTATCTTTATCATAATTTTTGTGTTTAATAGATTCTTCCGGGGTATTTAAAGTATCTTCGAAGTCTTTTATAAAAGCAAAAACCCTTCCGCTATAATGTTCCAAAAAACGTCCAGCTCTTCCTGCAATATTTTTCGCATCGAATGGTTTTAAAGGTTTTGAACCTTTTGAATTATGCATTACTACTAAATTTTTGGCAGTAGTATTTACACCTTCTGTAATTGTTGTAGTAGATAATAGAAATTTAATTTTGCCATCATTAAATAAATTTATGATTTCTTTTTGAATATATTTTGGGACAAGACCATGATGAAGGCCGATTCTATGTTCGAGTGCTTTGCAGACTATCCAATCAGAATAAAATCTCCGTTTTATATGTTCAATAAAGTCGGTATATTCTAATGTATTAACATCTATATCTATGTTATCCATTATTTTTTGTGCATATTGCTCCGCTAAATACGGTTTACAACAATATATAATAGAATTTTCTTGATTATCATAAATATTTGTAAGTAAATCAATTAACTGTTTATTCTTATCTTTGGGCTTTGAAAAATTTATAATACGATTTTCATTTATAGCTACAAAATCTGTATCTTTATTTACTAAAAAATGATTTTTATTGACAATCTCTATATTATTAAAATTTATGGTATCTATTTTATTTTCATCTAAAAAGATTTTAAAAGAATTGTTCGCAGATGTATCATATTCAATGTATGGTCCAGCCAATAGTACATCTTTTACATTTTGAAGTATCTCAAATGAAGCTAATCTGTAAGCAACATCACGTTCATTTTCTTTTGTTGTGTTATCAATAATATAATCATTATCCAACTTATATATTTCATCAATAAAAACGAAATCAAAATCAATTTTATTTTTATCTGTAAATGATAAAAATCGTTCAGGAGTATATATGAATATATTTTTATCTTCTATTCCATCTGTTTCACTTAAAGTATGAATTTTATAATTCGTTTTTATATATTTATAATTATTTTCAGTCAAAATTCGCTCTAAATTCTCAGATAATAAAGCAACTGTTGGAAATATTAAAACAATATTTTTATATTCCATTTTTTCTATAATGTCATAAACTAAATGTGTTTTCCCGAAAGAAGTACTTGCGGATAAAAAATAACGATTTTGTTTATTTTTTTCAAATTTATCCAATATTTCTTTTTGATATCTGTGGAGTTTATAACTTTCTGATAGGTGCAATGAACTTTCATTTATCAAAGAAGCCATTGTTGTCATATCGCAGGCATTGATAGTCGTATTCTGTCCAAATTTTTTATTTAAAATATCATAATAATGTGGAATACCAATAACATTTGAAATATATTTCATAAATTTTAATTCAGCTTGAGTTATTGATTGATTTTTTAGCTTGTCAAAATAATGACAAACAGCCTTTATTAACTCGGCATCCTCTATTTTATTATCTTGATATTCATTTATCTTTTTTACAACAATACTTGCTTCTTCTCTTCTATCCATTTAAGAACCTCTTTTTTAATTTCTTTAACTTCATGCACAGGAAGAAGTATAAAAAATATTGAATACGGGATATCTAAACTGCATTTATAATCACTATAATTACTTTTTATATAATTCACGACCTTAGTAATGTTGGATTCATACGTTAATGTATTTGCACCATATACTAGTAGAATTGGATAAATTAATTTTAAATTGTATTTTTTTATTTGTTCAATAAGGTTTATGCCGTTGTATTTCCAATTTTCTAAAATTTGTTTTACACTTTCTGCATTTGGTTTTGCTGCTTCAATTTTATTATCAATAGAATAGAAAGTTTGCTCCAAGTACTCTATTGATAATGCTTTATCAATATTCTCCATAACACTTTTAATGGCACTATTATGACTTTCGTGAAATTTTACTTCGCCAAACCACAATTCTATTTGCCCACCATTGTTAAAAATATGGTAGCTGTCATAACCTTTTGTTTCAGAATTTTCTAACGGATCAAAAAATCTGCCACGTGATATGAAGGAATCTTTTCCGTACAATGCTTTCAATATTGTACAAAGTAACACTTCACCAAAGAATCCGGCTTTAGCATTTGCATCATTGTCAATTTCATCTTTAATGTATTTTATTTTGTTAGATAATGCTGCAGAATGCATATTTTGTAATTTATTGTAATCATTCTTTGGGAATGTTTCATAAGAATATTCAATAATAGAATTATATATTATTTTAACCAAATCATCAGTATTTATACAGTTATAACAGTCGTCATTTTGCGTTGAAAAACATACTCTTTCAATTCCGTGCTCCTTACAAGGAAGAGAGTATTGATAAATTATGGTTTTTTCTATTAACTCTTTTAACTTATCCCTCATTCTTAATTCCCCAATTGGTATTTGACAATTTTAAAAAAGTTTAAAATTTAAGTAACAAAGTTATTATATATTATATATGAAATTTCCATTATAACCTTAAAAGTAAACAAAAAATTAATATTTAAACTATTCTAAAGGTTTACAAAAAATCATGTAATTTTTATCAATTATATCTTGTTTGATGTCAATGTAGCATGAGGCTGAAAATTGTAAAACTATCGTCAAAAAGTATCAGTAATTTTGAGAATGAACTATCAGTAAGTTTTGGAATTTGTATCAGAGAATTTGAGAGTTTTTATCAGTAAGTTTTGAAATTCTTCCCTCGAAACTTAAAAAGTTTGAGAATTCTCTCAAACTTCCGGGAGTACTTTTCTCAATCTCTCTGATAATCTACAATAATCTACAACAATATTCATGGTTACTATATACACAAACTCTTAAAACTGCTCAGGTTGAACCCGAACCTGTTGAGTCTTAAAACGCTTGCTATATCACTATTCATCTTAACTCACTTTTGCAACAAGTCAAGTCTATCAAGCAATAATACCGCACATTTCAGACACATTTTTTTACATGGGCTAAAAACGAACCGATAAAGCCTAACCTTCAATAAATCTTTCAATATCTTCATCGGGATTATAAATTTGTTTAACAATCAAATCCAGCAATTTTTCCATTATTGAACTACCATACATACTGCTTCTATCAAAACCGCCAACTTCTACATTATCTTTTATTAAAGAAGCATAAAGTGAATATCTTGGACGATAATTATCAAACTCTGGGAAATATTTTAAGTAAGAATATTCTATTAAATAAAATTTCATATCGTCAGTTATATTTGTGGAGAACATTTTTGTAATTTCTTCATAGACTATAACAACACATGATGGCAAACTTCTCTCAATAGTCCAATATTGTTTACCATTTTCTGTATTACTAATAAGTTTTTCAATTAATAGTTCATTATTCATAATTTTTCACTTTCATTATATATATTTATAATAGCCATAACTGCATTTATAAATGAATCCTTAACAGAAAGATTAAGTCTTTCCATTTGCATTATAATTTGATAATTAGTTCCAAATGCATCAAGTAATTTCTCATCTTTTGCAATATCATTTATGTATTTTTTTGCACACTCAAGATAATCATTTGAAATTCTTTTACTGTTAAAATCATCCTCTACAGAGGAAATGATTTTCCTTAAAACTTCTATATTTTCTTTGCAAGCACGCTTTCTCAATAAATCTTTTTTATAATACGAAACAGTATGATATGCATAAACACTGAAACCTGCTGTAATAATGGTGAAAAGTGATGCAATAAAAGAAATCCAATTGCAAATGTTACTTAAATCATTACTTCTGTTTATATACCAAATGTATATAAAGCTAACGATAAACAAAAAGAACCATACAGGCTTTCTTATATAATCATTGAATTTGCATAACAATTTCATCATAAACAAATGCTATCAAAAAAAATTACAAATAACAACTGTCGCGAAATGTATCAGTAACTTTGAGAATGAATTATCAGAGAGTTTTGGAATTTATATCAGGGAGTTTTGAAATTTTTCCACGAAAACTTAAAAAGTTTGAGAATATTCTCAAACTCTACATCGACTTTTCTCAATCTCTCTGACAATTTATAGAAAACTAACGGAAAATTATTTTGGTTAGAAATGTTAAAACGTACTAATCACATATAAAGATAAAAACTTTGATATAAAACTAAAGCCGATATTCCAAACAATAATAGAAAATCAGTACAATTTAGTGCAAAAAAATGCTAACAATCGAACTCTGGAAACAGGCATTAAAAAAGGGCTTGAAACTAATTCTTGCCCTAATAATAGAAAAAACTCCCCAGGCTGGACGACATTGGAACTTTTTGCAGAAGAATTGTATGAAAAAATTGTAGATTTAAACAATTTAGGGCTTGTTAATAGAATAAACTTATTGACGACATTTTGAAGCTATTTTATGGACAAATACTGTCAACAATAAGCACATCTAATTTTACCATATCATCAGAAAGCATTTTTAAATATATAGAATAGCCTTTATTATATATATTAATATCTGTAATGTTTTCACCTTTCATCTTTGACAAGATTGTTTGTACTAATTTATCTAAAATATCCAACTCTTTATTAGTTTGAATAAGATACATTGTATCTATAACCGATGTTCTTGCTGTAGTCAATCCATATATTCCAGGCATAAAGAAATGTGTATTATCTAATTGTATGCCACAATTGACCTGGTTTTTTCGCAATTCAGAAATCGCACTATCATCATATGAGTTTATTAATTTACCTTCCTGAACAATATATTTACAAGCCTCAGGGAATTGAGTCCACAGTTTCAATAATCTATCTTTTATATTATTTTGTTCTGCGCCATGTTTATATATATCAACAATATAAGCGGTGCTGGAGGATTTATCACAATAAACAAATGCTCGTTCATCTGTTCGTTCATTAAAATTTAATTTCTTAGGATGTGGATTATCACTTAAATGAAAGTGATAAAAACCGTCACAATCTAACATTGTATCATTATGATTAATATTGTCTGTTAAAGTTGTTGTATAACGTAAAATATCGTTTCCATTTTTTAGAGCTTCAATTAATTTATTAAACCCGTTTTGTCTTGCTGCTGGAACAACTATTTGTGGAGAAATCTTTACGTCCCATTTCCTATTCAAAAATAAACACTGTCTCATATATTTTGAAAAAGTTATTACCAAACTGTCATAATTATCAGTTAAATCAGCTTTAGATAAACCATATGCTGATGATAAAATATTTTTTAAAATATCCTTAAAATCTTTTTTTATATCATAATTCATACTAATATCCTGTAAATTTTAAAATTACCTTGCTTGTTTATATATGATAACAAAAACAAAAATATAATTAATAATAGTTTTTAGTATTACAAAATTACAAAACAGGTTTTTAAGGCTGAAATATAACAATGTTGTATATTTCGCAAGTAATAACTTTGTAATTTTGGGTAATTTTTAAGATATTCAAAATATTACTCAATCCCTTATAAATCAATGGTTTACACCGTTCCTCTTTATAATATTATAAAAATATATAAAAGAGGTTAAAGCATTGAGTTTAAGCCGTTTTTCGAGTTTTTTAAAAGTTTTACACCTTACAGGATAAACGTGGTTAAACTTTCTTCACCTCTTATATATAAATATATTTAAAAGTATCAAAAAGTTTAATCAGCTTTAAACTGAAAGGAGCATTGATTTGAATGGATTATATTAAAGAATTTACATCGACTTTAGAGGCATTGGACAGGTCAAAGAATATTTCAACGGTATTTTTAGATTTTCTAACATTAAGTATGTGTTCGTTAGCACAGCCGTTTTACCGGAGCACGAACCTAGAACAGAGATATAAGAATACAATTTGTAACTACACAAAAGAGCAAGCAGAAGAATTTTCAAAACTGCTTGCTCTTTTAATTTCAGCACTTGAAAAAAAACATCAAGACTTTTTAGGACAAGTATTTTCTGCAAATAATTTTGGAAATGCACGCAAAGGACAATTCTTTACTCCGTATCACGTAAGTAAACTTATGGCACAGATAAACTTTACTGACATTGAAAATCAGCTTGCAGAGAATAACTTTGTAACATTAGCAGAGCCTTGTTGTGGTAGTGGTGGAATCATCATAGCATTTGCAGAAATATTGAAAGAGCAGGGTTACAACTATCAACATCAGCTTTTTGTGGAAGCAATAGACATTGACGAAACTTGTTTCAAAATGGCATACATTCAGCTTTCAATACTTGGTATTCCTGCAAGAGTAATGTTAGGTGATACACTTGCGTGGAAGTTTCAGAAAGTCTTATATACACCGCTTTACTTTGTAAACGGCTTTGAATACAAACTAAAACATCAGCAACAAGAACAGAAAAAGCCTGTTATCGTTGGAATGAAACAGTTGAATTTGTTTTAAGATTGTACAAATGTAACAATTGGCATGCTAATTGTTGAAAATTTTTAAATAAATTGTTAATATATAAAAAAAGCGAGGTTTTGGAGACCTCGCGTAGATTTTGTGGCTTACTTGGGAGTTTTGGAGACTTCCTACCACTATGTAATGGGGCGGTTGTTATAACCGCCTTTAATTTATTTTAATTCCCACAATTGGTTTCTGTTTTTTATAAATGTTTGAGAGTTTTCCTTTACAATTTTCTTTATTGCACCAGATGTCATGTGTAATTCTCTAGCTATGCTAGCCAAAGATGATGGACCATGCTCTTTTAGACATTTAACTATTTCGGGAACTTTTGCATCTCTATCACGTTTGTGACGTTCCCTTTGCGCTTCTGCAATCTTTTCAGAAGGTGTTAGTTCCTTTTGAGGGAAGATTTTTTGTTGTTCCAGTGTTGGTTTGACAATATTTTCTGTTTTAATGCCAACATTTATGAGAGCTTCGTATATTGGCTCTATCTCGGCCAATTCAGCTTTAAGTTCGTCAATCCTATCTTTTAATTCTTGTAAATATTCTTGAGGTCGTTTATACATCTTCTCCTCCTTATGCTATTAAGTATAGTGTATGTAGTGTAACTTGTCAAGTTATACTACGTATAACAATTGAGTATCTTAACAAAACTTAACCATACATGCGAGGTTTGTATAACTATAAATCTAAACTCATATACACATCATCTAACTTATCTTGTGTAATTCCAATATAGCGAAGAGTTACACTCGGTGATGAGTGGTTAAATAATTTTTGAATTATAGCTATGTCATAGCCGTTATTGTATGCGTGATAGCCGAATGTTTTTCTCAATGTGTGAGTTCCTATTTTTTCTTTAATTCCGATTGACCTTGCGACTTCATTTAAAATTTTATATGCTCTTTGTCGCAATAAAAAACCTTTATTCTTTCTTGATATGAATAAAGGCTCATTTTCGCTATATTGTCTTGATTTTAGATATTCCCTAATTGCACTTTTAGCATTATCTGATATTGGAAAATCTTTAAACTTATTTGTCTTGTTTTCTCTTAACCTAATCCTATCTTTGACTTTACCTTTTTCAGCTACATCCGAAATTCTAAGTTTAAGTAAATCACTTATTCTTAAACCCGAATTAATCCCTAGAACAAATAAGCAATAATCCCTTAAACTCTGTTGTTTGAGAAGTTTTTTAATTGTTTCAATCTGTTTTAAACTTCTGATTGGTTGTACAAATTCCATTTAGTTTACCTCCTTTTAGGCTAAAAGCCTCTTATAATCAATAATACACTTTATATTAATATTATAATTTATGTATTATTCAAGGTAAACCCCTTTATTTACACTGGTTTACAGATTATTTCAAATATAACAACAGGAATAATTTGGAATAAATTTATCAAAGATACACAATAATATTGTGTATCTTTCAAAATATTTAAAAATTTTTTAGTTTGTCAAAATTAGGGTTCTTTCTTATGCGTGCAAAAATATCCCAAATGTCATTATTTGCATTGTTTTTCGTTAATTCTTCAAATTCTTTATCAGAAATATAAGCTAAAACATTTAACATCAGCTTAAAAGAATAAATGTTCATACGCTCTTTGGCAATAATTGCTCTGACATCTTTTAGCCATTCAACATCTAATTCGGAATATAACCGTTTATTACCTTTAGCCTGTCTTGTAGGTACAACGAGCTTTTCTTCATCATAAGTACGCAGTCTATCAGCACTGATTTGCAAAATTTCAGAAACTTGAGTAACATTATAAAAAGGTTTATCTTTATCTACTAGCATACATGTCCTCTTAGTAATGTTACAATGTATATAAGATTTAAAAAATTGAGTAAGAAAAGATTTTTATTGCAGATATTATTATATTTTAATAGTTAGGTGAAAAAATATTGCTTTATGGCTTTACTTATGCTAAATTTTAATCAACCAAAGGGAATATTGCTATGGATGATGAAAAAAGACTGTGTCCTAATTGTGGTAAAGAATTAACAAAATCAGCAAGAAAGTGCAAGTATTGTGATGAAAGCTTAATCCCGAAATCAGAGAGTTCTATAAAAAATTTTAAAGAGTTTTTGTTTGTAGCTTTTTGTATAACTCTTGTACTCTTGGTATTTTGGGGCATAATTAGCCTGATATTCAACTTGGGGCATTGGCTTTTTAGTCATTTTCAGCAAAGAATACCACAAGAAATAGTGCAATTACCTAACATTAACGATTGGTTTTTGGGTGATTTTCTGCCTTGGTTGGTTAATACTGGTATTGGACCGGGAATTGGTATTATTGTTTTAGGTGGAATTATAATAACAGTTTTTATTTTGTCAATCAAAGAATGTGCATCCGGAACAAAAGAAATATTGGATGAATTAGCATCTATAGATTTTACTCCTACTCCCAAAAACAGTAATACAAAAAAAGAAAGTGTAAATGTAGGAAGTGTCATTATAAAAGGTTCAAAGGCTACAATATACGATGTAAGCGGGACAAAACTTGAAACTATAAGTGTAATAGAACCTACTACATTAATGAGTTGTGGTGGAAAATGTTTTACCCTTCGTTGTAAAAATCGGATAGAAACTTATGAGTATCGTAGTGGTTTGTTTGGTTTTGTTCGTATTTCTTCACGCAATGTATAAAAGAGGGTTTTAACATGACTTCAAAATATTTACTAAAACAAACTCAAAATATATCTTTGAAACATAAAATTATAGCCCAAGAAACTGGCAAAAATTTTAATATCTTCAATATTATAGGTGTTACCACTAGAGAAGTATATCTTTGCAGATTACTATGCGAACTTATAAATCCCAAAGGGCAACACTACTTGAATAGACTTTATCTTGATTTGTTTTTAGAGCACGTTTTGGCACTTAATCCGAAAGACTTTAAAAACATATCAATAGAACGCGAAAGAGTTATTGAAGATTTAAGACGTATTGATATTTGTATTAATGCGGTTGATAAAAATAATAACGCTTTCACTATACCGATTGAGGTTAAAATAAACGCTAAAGACCAAGAAAATCAAGTTTACGATTACTGTCATAGCGTAAATGACAACCCAATTTATTATTTAACCAAATACGGTGAATATCCTTCAGATATAAGTATTGGGTATTTATCTAAAGATAAAATAAAATGTATTTCTTGGTCTAAACATATTTTAAACTGGCTTGATGAATGTACCTACCATAGAGCCACTGGCGAAAGAATTCCAATTAAGATAATTTTGCAACAATTTAAGGTTGCAATTCAACAATTTTTAGGACAGACAGAGGATTCAATAATGGAAATATCAGAACTACTTTTAGAAAATTTAGAAAACTTTGAAAATGCTCAAAATATCTCAAATTCTTTAGATGTTGCTAAAGAGAAAATAATGAAGGGTTTTAGAAGTAAACTTAAGGAACAATTAATAAATAATTCTTATGTAATTCAGAGCTCTATTGAACCTGCATTTAGGTTACAAAATTATTATTGGCATATAGAAATTGCTAACGACAAAAATCAAGAGGCTCGTATTACTTATGATAAAGATAAAAAAATTTATATTACATACAACTCTGAAATAGAAGAAGTATTTGCAGAAGAACATTTTTATAATGATTTCTATGTCAATTCAGCCAAAACAATTAACCAGTTTATTATACCTGCAATTAAGAAATATTTAGGCTGAAATCCTTTTATTTGACGCATTTCAGGGTTGTTAATATAATTAAAAAAAAAGAGGAAAATTATATGAAAACAGAAGAACGAATTTTTAATACTGCTGAAAGCATTGAAGATGCTCAAAGAGCACAAGTTGCATTAGAGAATGCTCAATATGACTTATGGCGAAACTTTAAAAAAGCTGTAGCAACTCAAATAGATGTTAAACCTAGAATTCCTTTTGACAATAATATAGATGTACTTGGGTATGATACAGAGAATGGAAAACGGCTAAATCTATACTTCAATCTTGATATGAACGAATTTGCAATTCCTAAATTTCACATTGGTGCAGGCATTTATAGTGTAGGACAAGATACTTTAGAAGAAGTCTTTATGATTACAAATATTTCTACGCTTGTAAATAGAAACTCTTTTGAAGAATTGGCTAAAAAATATGCAGATTGGATTAAAAAACAATTAGAAGCAAATAAAAATTAAGAATACAAATCAAGGAGGTGAAATTGAAAATAACGCAACTTAAAAATAAAATCAAAGGAATACACGCACCATTAATAGAATTGTACAGTTCACAATCTGAAAAATATCATCACGCAATAGAAATTGCCTTTGGAAATAAAAATTTAGCACTTGTTGTAGATAACAGTAAAGTTGCTTATGAAATCATTGATGTACTTAAACAAGAATTATATAGTAGCAGAATAACATTTTTACCTTTAGATACAATTAAAAAAGCCCCTGAAAAATTTGAACGACCAAAAATTGATGGTGTTATTGATTACGCAATAAATTTAATCAATTTTGAAGATAAATATCGTGATGCTATTTATTATGGATTGGGTGAAACTCTAATTGTTGAAAAGAGAGATGTTGCCGATAAATTAATTAAAAAATATCGTATGGTAACACTTGATGGCATAATATTCAATAATGATGGCAGTATTATAAACACCAGTCATACTGCCATTAACAATTATCATCTTCAATATTTCAATGATTGGTTATTTTTGACTACTATCAGCATTGGAACAGCTTTAAAGATGATTAAGCAGAAATCAGAATCAGAGATTAAGTCAATAATTGATTTGTCTTTTGATGAAATTGAGGATATGTTAGGCAAATACGATATTGAGTTAACAGATAAACTTACTTGCGAAATAAAAGAAGGTATAAAGCTAACCGATAGAGAAAAAGATTTTTTCATGCTTGTTAAGAAGGGATATACTCTCAATGAAATATCAAATGAACTTATGGTTACAAGACCTGTCGTTAAGAAAAACATAAATATTTTCATCACAAAACTTCTGCTAGGTCTTTATCCCGATTTAAAAGAGCAACAACACAATAATTAAAGAAATAATTTATCCATTTTCAGCTATCCAATTTAAACAGGAATAATACTTTAGGTTCTTTTATATATAAAATTATTTAAGAGAACTTGAAGTTTAATTCTGCTTAACCTTAGAAATGTTAAGAACTGTGTAGCTGTAGTGTAATGAAATTTGTAACAATTTGTTAAGAGTTTTTATATAATTTGCATATCAAAATAATACAAAAAAGATGTGAGAATATTAAGATTTTATTAAATTCGGTATTTTGGGTTAACTCGCCCTATTATTAAAAAAACAATCTGATATATAGTATATTTTCTTTTTTAAAAATGCCAAAACACAAGTCCCATAAGGGTTTACAGGTATTTTTTTATGATTATAATAAAAATATGAAGTATAAAAGAATACGAAAGGAGCAAAACAGAAAACAACAAAAAAATTACGAGACGAAAATCATCCCGTAACTAAAAATACTTTTTCTACTTTTATTATATCATAAAATACGATTTATCAATAGTTACAATGGTTTTCTTCTCACAAACTCAAGATAGAGATGTATCTCTAGGCTTTATTTTGAGTTGCTTATTTACAACTAGAGAAGAAAGGAAACTATTATGTTTCAAAAAAAACTAAGTGAACTATCACTTTTTCCATGTAAGCCGAATTCAAAAATTCCGGCGACACAACATGGATTTTGGGATGCCGAGATTAACTTTGACATCGTTGAACATTCTTCAAGAGGGTTCAATATCGGTTTAGCCTGCTGTAAATCTAATATTATAGTTCTTGACTGTGATATTGATGAAACAAGAGGGTTGAACGGCTTAAAAACACTTGAAGAACAGGAAAATAAACTTGGTAAACTTTCAAAAACATTGACACAAAGCACTCCTCGTGGAGGGAAACATTATTTTTTCACTGATAAGGGGATAACAAACCCTATTGGTAAAATCGGGAAAGATGTTGACGTTAAATATAACGGATACGTCTTAATTGAGCCAAGCAAAATAGATGATAAGTTTTACAAATTCACTGAAGGCTTAGATGACAATGGAAATCTGATTATTGCAGATTTACCTCAAAAATGGATTGACTTTATAAACAAACCTGATTTTGGTGTGCCAAGATTGATTTTATCAAAGGCAAATAGAAGTAAGCAGTGTCAACGTAGAATAATAGACGGCGATTTTCAAAAAATGTATGAGAAATGCGCCTTTATTAAACATTGCGTGGATAATGCGGAAACTTTAGCCGAACCTCTGTGGCATCTATTTTCTTGTGTTTTGAATTCTTTTTCAAATGGGGAAGAACTATTTGATTATTATAGTCGTCCTCATCCTGATTATAATACTCAGGCAACAAAAGAAAAATTTAAAAATGCCAGTAAATACAGTGTCAACTGTAACACAATTAGTGCAAATTTTGCAGGATGCACAAAATGTAAATACAACAAGAAAGGAAATAACAATGACTAAAAACATTAAAACGCCAGTACAACTGGCACAGAGTACAATTATAGAACTTTTTGAAGAAAACAAAAATCTACTAATAGATTTAACTTTAATGTCAAATCCTATTACAATTAAGTTTGATACCGATAAATACAATATTTCAAACGACAACAGATTTTTACATAAACAATGGGATAGAGTATTTTCAATAACTCGTAAAAAAGAGAGCTTAAAAGTTAAATTGGTAACAAATTTTATTGTGAAAGATGTCAAAGAATGCACTTTAATTTACAACGATAAGAGTAGAAAAAATAATCAGAAACAATACATTGTTACACTGCAAAACATAAATGGAAATGAAGAAAAAGATATTACTATTGCCAACAATACAAAGTCCGATTATAAGCAGTTTCAAAACTTATTAGATTCATCTTCAAATAATTTTTACATAAATATGTCAGATGCGGAGTTTAAAACATTCTTCATGCAATATATTTCACCTTCTGTTGCAACAGAATTAACAATATATTCAAATGCAGGTTTAACAGATAAAGGGTTTTTATATGAAAATGCGCTTGCCACTCCAAACGGCATAAAATGGGCAAATGAGGATTGCTATATTAAAGCAGATGATAATGCTCTAATAAAAGCAATGGAAGCAACACATTACTTACCAAAACTTGCTAAAAGTTCTAAAACAGGACAACAGGTAGCTTATGAACTTATATCAAATATTAAAGAGTGTTGGAGTGAGGATGTTGCATTACCAATGTTGACATTAGGACACATGTGCATGGCTTTATTCTATAACGAATTCATAAAAAGGCATGGAGCACCAACACTAATACTTTACGGAGATACCGGAACAGGAAAATCAACATTGGTAACAGTTGGACTTTCTATTTTTGGTTTATCAAAAGATGCTATGACCTCAGGAGGTTCAACAGCTAAAAGTAATGAGTATTTTTGTGCCAGATACAACTGTTGCAATGTAGCTATTGATGATGTTAAAGCAGAAACGCTAATGTCAAGTAACTTCACAGCTTTAGTTAAAGGGGTTTACAAAGGTGTTTCAAGAACAAAAAGTTTGCCTTATGGCAGAGGTGTAGAATACATCCATACTTGTAGTCCATTAACATATTCAACAAATGAAGTGTTACCTAACTTAAAAGAAGTAATCAATCGCTTAAATGTAGTAGAAATCTTTGGAAAAGTGTTTAAAGCTGATAAATTTAATTATCATGAATTAAACAAAGATAATTTGGATGAATTATCTTTGATATTGCCTGAACTCTTAAAATATCCTATTGAAAATGTATTAGCATTATATGAAAAGGTTTTCAAAATTTTAGAAAATCAGGTTGAAGATACTCAAAAGCGTATAATAAGTAACCTCGCATACGCATACACCGGAGCATTGTTATTAAAACATATAAGCAATGTTGAAATTGAAAAGCTAGAAGAAAAGGTTATTGAATGTGCTAAAAAGCAAGTTGAGAGATATGAAAATATACAAACTCCAGTCGACAGAGTATTAAGCGAAATATTAATTCTCAACAAGCTTGGCATTATTCAATATGATATACACTTTAGAGTTATGAATGCTGAATACAACGGTATAAAGGAAAAACATTTAAGATTTCATCAAGGTGTCATTTTGGCTCTCATAAACAACTTCTATAGAGGTGATAGAAATAAAGTAATTAACGAACAATCATTTTTGAGTTATGCCAGAAATCATGAGAGATTTAGGAAAGATAATCTTAGTGTCAGATACGCAAATTCAAAACCTGTAAATTCGGTAAGTTTCAATGTAACTGACATTGAAGAATATGTAAACATGGACTACAAATCTGATTTTTAATTACAGGAAAAATACACCCCCAATATAGGTGAATGTTTATATTGGGGGCTATTTCCCAGTTTTGTAATTTTGTAATGAGGAAAACTATATGTTTAAATTTAAATTTTTATATCCAAACCCAAATTATATAAGCAATACCCCTTTTTATTTACCTACGGTGCTTAAGGTTGAAGATTTAATTGTAAGGTTAATTAAAACTAACAAAAGCAGTACCAAAGAAGAAGATAACAGACTTCTTACAGAATACACAGGTGTAGTCAAAGAAATCTATGATGATACAAAACTTCATGAAGATGTAGCAAGCTAGCACATATCAAAGTAAAATAAGAAAAAGAGGTTAAAAATATGAAAAAAGCAGTGATTTACGCAAGAGTTTCATCGGAAGAACAAGCTAAACATGGTTTTAGCATTGACAATCAGAAACGTCAGTGTATAGAATTTGCGGAAAGAAACGACTATTATGTTGATAAAATATTTATTGATGAAGGTAAATCTGCCAAAAATCTTGATAGACCTGAAATTCAAGATTTAATGGCTTATTGCAGTAAAAAGAAAAATAATATAAAAGCCGTTATTATTTGGCGATTAGATAGAATTTCGAGAAATAATACGGATTATCATGGTGTTTTAAGACCATTATTAGCTAAAAAAAGAATTAAGCTATTATCTGCAACAGAGGCTAATGTTGAAACAATAGAAGGTGAACTTATGCGAAATATTGGTATGAGTTTTGCAGAATACGAAAGACAAGTTATAGGTGCTAGAACATTAGCAGGATTAAGTCAAAAAGCAAGCCAAGGTGAATATCCTCATCAAGCACCTTTAGGATACAAAAATGTTTCAAAAAAAGATGGCTCAAAAACAATAGCTATTGATGAACAATATGCTTTTTATGTGAAACAGGCTTTTAACTTATATGATAGTGGCATGTATTCTCTAAAAAGTCTTGCTGACAAACTTTATAATGATGGCTTAAGGTCAAAAACAGGTAAAAAAGTTCCAAAATCTACCATTGAATTTATGCTCAAAAATGTTTTCTACACAGGAGTATTCAAATTTGAGGGTAAAATTTACGAAAATGCAAAACACAAAGCCATTATCTCTAAAGAACTATTTTATAGAGTTCAAGACAGGCTAATTGACCCGAATAAATCTAAAAAACACAATATTGATTTTGCTTATACAGGCTTAATCAGATGTCAACATTGTGGTTGCCTTTTGACTGCAGAACTTAAGAAAGAAAAATACATTTACTATCATTGTACAGGCAATAAAGGTGGTAATTGTAAAAGTGATTACATCAATGAAACTAAAATTGATAAAGCTATTTCTGAGGTTTTAAAGCTTATTATCATACCTCAACACATTAGAGAAAATATCTCAAATTCTCTTAAAATAGTTCATGCGAAGAAAAACGGCTATTCTAAAGAAGTTAAAGCAAAAATTCAAAAGCAAATCACAACTTTAGAAAACCGTATTGAAAAAGCCTTTCTAGAAAAATTAGATGGCAATATACCTCATGATTTTTGGAAAGCAAATAACGAGAAATGGCAAGCTGAAAAAGACAAATTATACATTCAACTCGAAGAAATAAACAAGCTGGATAAAAGATTTTATGAACAATCTGACAGCTTATTAAGTTTTACGGATAATGCCTATGATTATTACTTAAAAGGAAATAATGAGCAAAAGAGAAGAATTATTGAAATCATAAGTGATAAAATCAGCTACAAAGATAAAAACTTTGATATAAAACTAAAGCCGATATTCCAAACAATAGTAGAAAATCAGTACAATTTAGTGCAAAAAAATGCTAACAATCGAACTCTGGAAAATGGCATTAAAAAAGGGCTTGAAACCAATTCTTACCCTAATAATAGAAAAAACTCCCCAGGCTGGACTCGAACCAGCAACCCTTCGATTAACAGTCGAATGCTCCGCCATTGAGCTACTGAGGATTATGTAATTAGTGTATAACAAAAAAAAATTATTGTAAAGTCCTTTTTCAAAAAAATTTTTAGAACAATTGAGATTTTTATTTTATATGCTAATATGTGAGTGATTTAGAGGATATTTATAAGAAAGGAGCTTAATATGGCTAATCCTGTTTTAGGAGAAAGAAGTTTTAAATCAACTTTCGATAACGGACTTGAACTTGAGCATGTCATGACAATCAATGGAACAATTATAAAAACCTGCATGCTTGGTTTATTTTTAGCATTGACTTTTGCGTACACTTGGTATTTACAACTTGCCGGTTTTGCCGATAAAGTTGCAATTCTTCGAAATGTCGGAACTTTCGGAGGTTTAATTTTATGCTTAATAATCTGTTTTGCACCAAAAAATAAAATGCTTGCAATAACAACTCCACTATATGCAATGTGTGAGGGATTATTCTTAGGGAGTTATTCTGCTTTGCTTAACCAATATTTCCCGGGAATCGCTTCTCAAGCAGCTATGGGGACAGTTTTTGCATTATTTGGCATGTTCTTGTTGTACAAAACTAAAGTGATTAAATGTACTGATAAGTTCAGAATGGTTATATTTAACTCTACCCTAGCAGTTTTTGGAATTTACATGCTTCAACTCATTTTGTCATTCTTCCATATCTCAATCCCAGGATTATTCTCAAATTCATTACTAGGAATTGGTTTCAGTGTAGTTGTTGTAGCAATTGCATCTTTCAATCTAATTGTTGATTTCGACTTCATTGAAAAATTTGCAGGCAACGTTGATAAATATTTTGAATGGTACGGCGGATTTGCTTTAATGGTTACAATCGTTTGGTTGTATATTGAAATTCTTAACCTACTTGCAAAAATACAAAGCAGAAATAATTAATCTAAAAAAAATTTATTAAAGAAACTCAAAATCCGACAGGCATTATGTTTGTCGGATTTTTTAATATAGAAAATACTCCAACCATCTAGTACAAATGTATGAGAAATTCTTCCATGTATTAAAGATATAAAATTTACCCACGACATGTCATGTAAATCTATATAGTATATTGGAGCTTCAAAATGTCAGAACAAGTTTTAATGCCAATGATAGGCACAGACAGTTTAGAAAATAAAGAAAGAGCGCAGAACTCATTAGAAAAAGCAAGAATTGCTCACGAAAAATATCTAATCGGGCAAAGAAATTATGACCTGCAAGAAGCAATCGAACATTATGTCGATGCGGTTAAATATGACCCGACTATACCTGAAACTTACTATCGTTTGGCGACTTTAATGTGGGAACAAGGACAAATCAGCATAAATACAGCAATTGAGCAATGCAAAACTGCGATATCTCTTTCCCCAAGAAATAAAGATGCACACCTTTATACAGGCTATTTCATGCAATTAGCTCAAGATTTTCAGTCTGCAGAAAAAGAATTCAAATCTGCAATCGACATGAACAAGTTGAATTCCGGCCGTCCGAGAATGATTCTGTCTCAATCTATTTTGCAAAAAATCAATTCTCAAAATGGAACTTTAAAAGATTATGCAGGATTTTTGTACTATTTCTTAACTGGAAGTATCATGCTTGCATGGGACAGACCAACAATGAAAATGTTCTACAAGAACATGTCGAATGATGTTTCAATCTTTTCTTACAACACTGTTGGAAAATTTTTTGAAAAATTCAAGATGTTTGACAAAGCAGAAGAAGTTTACAAAGACGCAATAGAAAAAACGACTAATACTGAATACTATTACAACAAAATTGGTGATATTGCTCTTCAAAATAAAAACATTGATACAACTGTTGATTGCTACAGAAAAGTTTTGGAGGCAAATCCACTAAATCGCGCAGTATTAGTGAAACTTGCAACAATTCTTCAAACCTATTTTCCCGAAAATACAAATGAAGCAATTGATTGCTACGAAAAGTTGTTAGAATTTGATGTTGATACCGCTCAAATTTATTATGAACTTGGACACTTATACATGTCTAAAAATGATAAATTGAATTCAGTAAGCGCATTCAAGCTTGCAGTTGAAAAAGAACCAGATAATCCGTTCTTTAACAATTCATTAGGATATGCTTATGCAAAAGCAGAACTTTATGACGATGCAATTGAACATTACCAAAAAGCGATTTCAATAAATCCGGATCCTGAGTGGACATCTATTGTGTGCCAAGCTTTAGGCTCTATTTTTGCAGAGAACAAAGGAAACGCAGAAGCAGCAATCTCCACATATCAAGCAGGAATTATTCTTGACCCTAAAAACTATGACTTGTATATAGCACTAGGTGATATATATATGGCAGATTATGATTTAGATAAAGCTATTCGTTCATACTGTGATGCAATCACACTAAATCCTGAAGATTTTAGAGCATATTCAAAAGTCGGTATAGCTCTTTGGGAAAAGGATTACCTTGAAGAAGCTCTTGTTGCTTACCATAAAGCCGTAGAATTGAATCCGGAAAACGAATATGCTCAGAACAATTTAGGAATTCTATACCTTGACGGACTTGCAGATGCAGAAGAAGCATTAGAATACTTTGAAGAAGCAATTGCACTAAATCCGAACTACACTCTTGCATATTTTAACGCAGGGCGAGCAAGTCAAGAAATGGGCTTCACAAACGATGCCGCCAACTATTACCAGATGGCAATCGACTTAAACCGATTAACAGAAGAACTTGACGAAGAAGACATTCAAGAACGACTTCACAGTTTATTCGAAATCTAAGGATATACTTATTCACATTATATTAAAGAGGTAATTTAGTGCTTGGTAATATCAAGCACTTTTCTTTTATAAATTTTCTATAATTTTTGAAGTAAAATCTGTGGTTGACAAATTACCGCCTAAATCCTGAGTTTTATCACCATTTGCTAATGTTTTAAATAAAGCATGCTCAATCTTCTCCGCATAAGAATTTTCATTAATATATCGGAGCATTTCAACAGCAGATAGAATCAATGCCGTAGGATTAGCCTTGTTTTGTCCTTTTATATCAGGGGCAGAACCATGAACCGGTTCAAATACTGCACAATCATTTCCGATATTTGCACCTTGTGCAACACCCAATCCCCCGATTAGTCCTGCTGTTAAATCAGAAACAATATCTCCATACAAATTAGGAAGAACTAAAACATCAAATTTTGTCGGATCTTGAACAAGTTGCATGCAAAGATTATCAACCAAAATTTCTCTTGTTTTTATTTGTGGATAATTTTGAGCAACATTTCTATAACATTCTAAAAATAATCCATCAGATAACTTCATAATATTTGCTTTGGTAACAACACAAACCTCATGCCTGTCGTTTTTTACAGCATAATCAAAGGCAAACTTACAAATCCTTTCTGAAGCTTTTCGAGTAATGATTTTAATACTATGTGCAGTATTATCATCAATTTTTTCTTCTACACCTGCATACAAATCTTCAGTATTTTCTCTAACGACAACTAAGTTCACATTATCAAATCGAGTTTTTACACCGGTTAGGTTTTTACAAGGTCTTATATTTGCAAACAAGTCCAAGTTTTTTCTAAGTTGGACATTCACAGACCTGAAACCTTTTCCAATCGGTGTTGTAACAGGAGCTTTAAGAGCAACTTTGTTTTGTCTTACGGAGTCTAAAACTCTTTGTGGTAATGGAGTTCCCTCAGTTTGAATAACATCTGCACCGGCAGTTTGAATATCCCAATCTATCTTCAAACCTGTAGCATCAATTATTTTCATCACACTTTCAGAAATTTCCGGTCCGATACCATCACCATTAATCAAAGTTACTCTATGCATAATAAAAACCTCCATTTGATAGTTAAATTATACTATAAAGTGGAGGGAAAAATTTGTAGGGGAAAAATATATTTATAAGTCTTAATGAGATTTTCTATGAGAATGTTTTGAATGATCTATCAATGTTTTTACTCAATGCACTCTTGATTGAATCGTATTCTGTTTGTAAAGCAGTATGTTCTGTATCAAGATTTTTTATTTTTGCTTGATATTTTTCATCTTTTGCATTGATTTCTTGAGTTTTTCTTTCATATTCAGCTTCTGCTCTCGCAATTGCTTGATCATCATCTTTTTGAGTTAAATCTGAACAAGAGGAGAATAATGTTGCTTTCCAGCTTATTCCTTTCAAGTTATAAACGGTCGGATTATTTAAATCCGGGATCGTATTTTTAGAATCCTCAGCCTTTGAGGCAACTTCAATAGTAATCGCCCCTTGTGTAATTGCATCTTGAATCCATGTTGTACTATCTGCTAATTTTGTATTCAATACGGTATAATTTGATTTGCTCTTTTCTGATTTTTCAGAAGATTCGCCGTTCAATCTGTACCACAAATTTGTGTACCATTGAGCTTTTGTAGCATCATCATAAGTATATAAATCTGTAATTGTTGAACCATAATCCTCTGCTTCTGCATTGTATTCAGCAAGGACAGGATTGTACTTATCTTGCATATTCAAATATTCGCTATTCAATCTATTCGTAACATTATTACTTGAGTCCAAATATGCAGCCTTAGTTTTAACCCAATCATCATAAGTGAGACAACTGCTATATTTCGTTTTTGCTTCTGACAAAGCTTTAATAGCATTGCTCAATTCAACTTGATTATTAATGCCTGCACTTGCCTTTGCAACTTCGTTATTATATGTTGCAAGTACTTCATTATAGTTGCTGAAAGCTTCACCTTGTTCTTTTTCCCAAGCTTTATCAGATGATAAATTACTCTCAGTTACAAGAACTCCATCTTTGTGGTAAGAAACAGAATAATCTTTTTTATCAATAGCCGCTTGAACTTTTTCGTCCCATGCTTTTCTATAATTTTCAAATTCAGCACTTTCCAATTTATTATAATTTGATTCTAATGTAGTTGATTTCCATTGTTTCTTTAATCCGTAAGATTCTAGAAATTCATCTAAATTACTTGCTTCTTGGAACTTATGAGCATCTTCTTGTTGCAACAAAACTTGACCAGATGTATTTGTAAGTAGATATTGATTTTTCATATCTGCATACTGATACATTGCATTTGCCGTTAATCTTTCTGCTGTAGAATTACCTTTTTCATCATAAGTTGTATAAAGAACTTGTTGAGAATTTAGGGCATTAATATAATCATCACTAGCTGCCTGAGATTGAGTAGCCAATCTCATTTTTGCATTGGAAATCTGTTGAGATTCATACTCATTTGATGTTAATCTCGCAGTTATTGATAATAATCGACCTTGTGATGATGACAATCCCATTGTATCAACATTCCTTTCATAACTTTTATACTCTGTTAATCGGCATAGTTTTGTGGATTCTTTAACTTTTTGAAATGTTTATTAAGTTATGTAACAAAATTTATATATTTTGAATATAAAAAGTCAATAAATTTTTAAAGGAAGTTTTTATATATATGTAAGAGATAAATAAAGAAAAAGAAAAAAGTTTTAAAAGTTTCAAATAAAAAGAGAGGATATAAAAATGGCTACAATGCTATTATTTTCTGATGCTGTGACATCTGCATATAAAAATACTTCAAAAGCAATTAGCGAAGTTGACTTAAACGATAAAAAAGTTGTGAAAAAGACTTTGACTCAAATGATGAAACAATCTTTCTTCCACGGAGCAAACAGATTTGGAACAAACTTTATAGCATAAATTTTACGAACATCGTTGGAAATTAGGAAAAGCAAAAAGGAAACATTTTTTAAAAGATTTAGGATAGGATAACAATTCAGAACCGGTCATTACCGGTTCTTTTTTTGAGTTGTTATAATCCTTTACAATATGGCAATTTTATTTTTTATGTAACTTTACTCTTTCTGAAAGGCATAAAAAATGGCAGATATCAGTTTTACATCTTATATCAAACCTGTAAATAGCAAAACATTTTCAGAAGTCACAAGCAATATCCCTAAAATAAACTTTGCTGATTTTCCTTGGAGTCTGGAGCAAACAGTGCAAGGTAAAGATGTTTTTACAAGGAATATTTGTGATTGTACGTCATGTCTTTTGACAAATGGCAAAGAAGCCTTACTAATGCATATAAACCCAAACGATGGGGCAAACCACAATTTTAGTATTTTTATTCCTTATTTGAGGGATAGAATAAATTTAGCCGACAATAATTTGCAAGGAATCCTTGTTGGCTCTAAAGATACCAAAAAGAGTCTTAATATTTATAACAAATTTAAAGAACTCTTAAACAAACTCGACATTCCTTTTTCTGAAATAAGAAACGGAAAAAGTCCGACAAATATTGCATACAAAACAGATAAAGACGAAATTTATATTTCAAACGCACACATAGATAGAGCATTGAAAAAGAGGTTAAGTCCGGAAGAAGCTTTAAATAAATCTTTTGAAGAAATTAAAATTGCAGATTTTGATGAAATTAGCTAAACTTTAGAGTTTTGCATTTTTATATATGCATTTTTTAGTATAGATAAAACTCTTTTGCAATAATTAAAAGGTGAAAATTTTCCCGCAGAAACATTCTTAGAAGCTCTTGTTTTATATGCTTTATGCCCCAAATGGAAATCCGCAGTATGTTCTGCCCAGAATGCAGTATACGGGTGTTTTTTAGATTCTTTAACCGTCAAATGAATAATATCATCATCTGTTCCAATATTTTTAGCTATTGCCTTTAGAGTATTTGAATCTTCTTTTGATAATAATTTAGCTTGCGCAATCACAGATATCTTCGCTGTAAAAACCGGTTGAGAACTTATACTTAGAGAAGAATTCATCACGTATCTCCTTTGTTTAGAAATATTTTTTAGATTTTTTTGTACTTATTTTTATTTATTTCTTCAGCTCGAATTTTAGAATAACAAGACTTCAAATGTTCACCACTATAAGAATTACATTGTTCCAAAGACTCCTCAAACTGAACTCGTCTGTTATACCAATAATTCTGCGTAGAATTAAACCTTGAAGATTTCGAACTAATATATTCAGAAGGACAAAACTCACTCCACTGAGGAGAAACAACAACATCTGCCCACACCATAGGTGCCAAAACCACAGATAAGATTGTTAGCAATAAAACTTTTTTCACCCTTTGCATAAAATCCTTTCTTCTACAAAGTTTATGACTTAGTATAAAATACGAAAATTAATATTTTTGATATATTATTAAAAATATTTACAAAACTATTCAAAAGCTTCTGGAGGAAGTTTGGCCGCCTCAACTTCTGCAATTACAGAATAAATATCTTCAACCTCTTTAGTTGACATACCTTGTTCACAACGAGCAGAATAATATCCGCTTTCTGCACCAAAATACATCACATAAATCTTATCCCCGTCTTTTCGGACATTTATTTCTACACCATTATCTAGTACTAGTGTTGAATTTTCAGGATACTTTGTATAATCCCCGCTATTATCTCCGCCGTTAATTTCTTCTATGCTTTTTCTTACCGTAACATCACGATGCTCATCTAACTGATACGTAACCTCTACCAGTCCTTTCATTGCTCTTACAGTATAATTTGAAAGATGCAACGGCATGTTAAATCCGGCAATTTTAACCGCACAAGAATAGCTGTCATTACAATCAGTCCAAGGGTTAGACGTGCCTATTGGCATTGTTTTATATGTGCAACCGCAAGCAAATAACATAATTGTACATACAATAACAGATAACAAGTATTTATATTTTATAATCATAATCGTCCTACTTTCTAGTTGGTTTATAAATTTCTTTTCCACTGTTTACATAATCTTGAAGAATTCTTTCTCCTGCCTGTTGTTCAATATTCCCATAAACAGTTATGCCTCTTTTCTTGAATTCATTTATCCAATTCGGTTTAAATCCCTCATCAAAACCGGTAATTTTTTCAACACTCTTAGATGGAACACCAAAATATACTGTTTTGACTCCAGACCACATAATTGCACCGGCACACATTATGCAAGGTTCAGCATTAACATAAATTGTCAAATCTTTAGGTGCTAAATTGTACTGCTTATAATATGAATGAGCCTTTTTCAAGGTATTAACCTCCGCATGATAAATTGAACAATTATCTTCGACTACACTATTAGAAGATGCAGCAATTAATTTCCCGTTTTTATCATAAATTTCAGCATAAAATGGGCCTTTACCTTGTTTTACACCATCAGAAGTCTTTTCATATACACCCAACATAATCTTTTGAGCCTTTAGCAATTCTTCTTTTGATATAGAGGAATTTGCATCAATATTCATCTTTTTCAAATCTTTAATAGAATAAGTTTCTCCGGCAAAAACAATTGATGCAGAAGAAAGTAATAAACACATCAAAATTAAAATTCTTTTCATAACAACCTCCCTACTTCCCAATTGTACCAATTAGATGTTTTATAGCATTAAATACTTGCATTTGATTATACAAACCTATTAATTTCAATCTTCTATTGCCTGTTGCTCCACTCTTGCCACATTGTCTCTATTTCTTTTCTTCGACAACAATAACTTACTGATAGCAAGATTTTAAATCATTGTTCGTATAAACAATACCTTATCCTTGAAAAAATTGTAACATAAAAATTTTATAAACTTACTTTGTAAATTTTTCAGGATTGCATAAAAACTGGCATGCTAATTTAAACTTTTCATTAAAAGTCATAACATCATCGGGAGTACTAAATTTATATAAAAAATTTCCATCTCTGTCAACCGCATAACGAGAAATTTCATGGGGATAAGTAGAATCTTTCACGCGAACAAAATATGTCCCATTTTCATTGAATGGTGATAACTGAACTCGAGTATCTCCGGTGGTTTTATCTTTATAAAAAGTTACGCCTCTTGAATCTTTTACCCTTGTAACTTCATCATTAGTAATACCAAATTTTTGAAAAATATATTCATTTATAGGTCTACGATAATTTGCTTTTTGTTTCATTCTATTACTCGTTACAAAATCAATTAAATCTTTAATTTTTGTAATAACCCTAGGTTTGGTTTCTAATATATACTTTTCAGCATCTTCCAAATATTCAAAACTTGCTTTTGTATTAATATCCGGCATATATTTAAAACGTTTATTATTTGCCTTTAAAAACATTGCAGCATCATAATCTTTGCTATCTTTCAATACATATAAAGTTGTGTCTTTTTTCCCGCCAAAACCGTCAAATATCAACCTTTTATGTTTTCCGATTGCATGCTCAAAGCCCTCACGCATTCCAGAAATTGAGTTTTTATAATTTACAACAAACGTGCCTTTAAAATTAACCTTATTATTAGATATAGTATTCATTATATTTTCCTTTACTTATTGAGTTTATAATCCTCTCAAGATGAAATTTTGCTAAAGTTTAACATAATCGTTACAAAAGAAATTAAAACCTCTTGACAAAGTTAGATATCTAACTATAATATCATTATATGAGTGCTATATTATCTCTAATATCTAAAATTCATGAAAAAGGAAACCGTTTTATTATAGAAGAATTAAAAAATAACGGTGTAGAGGGGCTTGTTCCAAGTCATGGAGATATTCTTGTATGTCTTTACAAAAACAATAAAATGACAATGAAAGATATTGCGAATTGCATTCATAGAACAAAACCGACGGTTACGGTCTTGGTTGATAAACTAGAGAAACTAGGATATTTAAAAAGAGCAGCTTCAGATAAAGATAACCGCTCTACTTATGTAATTTTGACTCAAAAAGGTGAATACTTTAAAGCAACTTTTGACCAAATTTCAAATAATTTAAACAAAATGTTAAACAAAAATTTATCAGAAAATGAAGTTAAACTTTTAGAAGAACTTTTGAAAAAAATGTAAGCAAAAATTTTTACGGTAATAGTTAGACGTCTAACAAAAGGAGGAAATATTATGACAAACTTTAAAAAAGAAGAAATTGGAAAAATTAGTGAAGTAGGCAAAAATTATGAAAATGGCAAAGCATTTTTGCATGATTTGCTAGGATTAACAAGTTGTGAAATTTCAGTTAGTGCAATGCCTGCAGGAGTAAAATTGCCATTCAATCACAAACACAAACAGAATGAAGAAGTTTATATTTTCTTAAAGGGCAAAGGTACAATGACTTTAGATAATGAAGTTGTTGAATTCAAGGAAGGTACATGTATCAAAGTTCTTCCAAATGCGGTAAGAACAATGGAAGCAAAAACTGATTTGGAATATATCTGTGTTCAAGCAAAATCAAACAGCTTGGAACAATTCGGACTTAGCGATGCTGAATTGTGTTAAAATTGAAAGGGGCAATCTTGCCCCTTTTTAATCAGGAATAAAAGTATAAAATGATAATTAACACAGGTTCAAGAACAGATACAGTTCAATATTATTCAGATTGGCTTTTGAAAAGATTCGAAGAAGGTTTTGTTTATTCAAGAAATCCAATGTTTCAAAACAAAGTAACAAAATACGAACTAGACCCAAAAGTTCTTGATTGCGTTGTATTTTGTTCCAAAAATTATGAACCGATTTTAAACAGATTAACAGAAATTACTGATAAGTTTAACACATATTTTCACTATACAATTACGGCTTATGGCAAGGACATTGAACCTAATGTGCCAAGTATAGACGAAAGCATTGAAACTCTTATTAAATTATCTGAAATTGTCGATAAACAAAGAATTGCATGGCGATATGACCCAATTCTTTTGACAGAAAAATACACTAAAAATGTTCATTATGAAATTTTTGATTATATGTCTGAAAAACTTTCACCATATATTGACAGATGTATTTTTAGTTTTGTTGAAATGTATAAGAAACTAAAAACGAACATGCCTGAAATCATTACGTTGACTGACGTTGATAAAAATGAAATCGCAAAAAATATCGGAGCGATAGCGAAGAAACACAATATAATAATTCAAACTTGTGCAACAGTTGAAAATATTGAACAATATGGAATTCTGCAATCGGGGTGTATGACATCTGAAATTTTAGGCAAAGCAAATGATATTACATTCAAAAAGGTACGACATTCAGGTAACAGACAAGGCTGTCGTTGTATGGAGAATAGAAATATTGGAGATTATGACACTTGTCCAAATGGTTGTAAATATTGTTATGCCAATAAAAATCCACAAATAGCTCAAGAAAACTATAGAAAACACAACTCAAATGATTTGATGATTTTAGGAAATCTTAAACCGACAGATGAAATTCAACAAAGCAACCAAAAATCTTTTTTAGAAAAAAAAGTGCAACAGAAATTATTTTAATCCCTTTAGCAAGTAAAAAACTGTTTGCCAGGGCATTCAAAAATAACAACAACTCAATGCTATGCACATCCTGTCCCTCAACGGAAACTTGAAGCAATAAATATTTTAAGTACATATACACAAGCTCCTAACAGGAGCTTTTTAGTATTGGTTTCGCATATCTGTTTTTAAGTTTCATATCCTTGCGTTTAAGTTTTGAATTTTTCATTACCCACATATTACACACAAAAAATTTGCACTAAAAAAGAGACTCTTAAAAGTCTCTTTAAATGGCGGGAACGACGAGCGGATTTGCGGACGGACGACACGAAGTTAGTCCGGATAGCGAGCAGATGGAGCAAACTGCAACTGTGTTGCTATTGCAGAACTCTGGGAGCGTGGAGCAAATCCAAGACAGGCGAGAAGAGCCGAGTCGTTTAAAAACAAAAAAAGAACCCTTTGAGGGTTCTTTTATAATGGCGGGAACGACGAGGCTCGAACTCGCGACCTCATGCGTGACAGGCATGCGCTCTAACCAAACTGAGCTACGCTCCCAGATGTTTTGGTTACTTTTTTATTATATGTGCTAAAAAAAAAATTGCAAGAACTTTTTTGAAAATTTTTCATTAATATTTGTAAATATAGTCGCAAATTCAATCAATTATTATTTTTAGCTTTCTTTATCAATCTATGGAACTTAGAAACACAACAAGTCAAAGTTTTACCTCCCGTTGTTCTCAAATCAAAGATGCTCAATGGGTTTCTCACATTGTCAATTCAACATTCCCACACTTCTCGACAACCAAACATCAAGAGGGTATCATTTCTTATTTGAAAAATAATAATTTATGTTCTACCAGTCCTAACAATCTTGGACAAGTAATGGATTTACTTGAACAAACACCCACAATTAACAAACGTCGTTCTTCCAAAACGATGTTAGAAAAAGTTGAAGATTTCGTCCATTACTTATTCCTCTCTAAAGAAAATAAAAAGAAATTCAAAATAAAAAAACATATTTATGACAAAATTTATCAATTGATAGGACTCAGAAAAAACTGTTTTAAAAAAGAAAACCTTAAAAAAGATTCTCCAACAATGGAAATGCTTAGTTACTTAGAGAAAGAAAAAATAGGTAATTGTCTGGAAGATGCAATGCTTTCCGAAATTGTTCTTAAATTGAATGGGGTTAAAAATGTGTCTAGAATTCACATGTACAATCTCGTAAATGGAAAAGAAAAGAAAATAGACCATTCAGTTTGTCTTATAAATCCACCTAATGTTCCAATTGAAAAAGGATATTTTCACCCAAAATCAATCATTGTTGATGCGTGGAGTGGGAAATGTGATTTTGCCGAAAACATGCTTCGAGATTACAGAAACACAAGAGGTAAATTCTTTAGAGTAAAAGGGATCAAAAAAACTATTTACGAACCTGCAAAAGAAATTCCTATTAGTAATGAAGACTTAGAAAAGATAATAAATAAATATCCGCAACTTATTTACCCAAACAAAAACCGAAAATTTCTTGATTTAAAATAAAAAGCCTTAGCTTTTTGAGCCAAGGCTTGTAAAATGAATTGTAAAATATTATTTATGTCTAATCTTTATATAAAGGTGCTAACTTTTTAGATTGTTGCGGAATTACACCTTCTTCAATTGATTGATATACACGATAATCAATCACAGGGAAGCAGTTATCAATGCTTTCAATTTTTTCCAATTCAGCATTATCAATATTGCCGCTTTCAATCATGTCAGCAATCTCTTCAAATCTATCAACATGTTCTCTAAATCTGTCTGTTGCATAGTCTTTAGCCTGCCATGTGGTAATCAAGAATGGCCAATCTGAACTTTGCAATAGTAGATTTTCTCTAGCTAATTGATTCAATGCTCTATGCAATAATTTATCATCTGGAATATTTGGATATTTATCTGCAATAGATGTAATACGTTTTTCACAAGAGTGGATAATCGGCCACATCCATTCAGTTAAGTGGTTATTCCATACATAGAAGTGTCCACCTTGCCCCCAAGAAGATTCCGGAATTTGAATTGCTTCTGTAGGAGGGTGAGCATGCAAATATTCACCTGCAGTCATTCTTTCAACTTGTGGAAGATATTGATTAAACTTTTTAATAACTTGTTTAATAAATTCAATACCCTCAAACCACCAGTGACCGAATAACTCGGTGTCAAATGATACCATAATCAAGCCTTCTTTACCGTTGTGAGAATTTTTGTAGTCATTCAACAAGTGGTAAAGCATTGTAGTATAGTGATCCGAATTTTCATTAATTTTATTCAATGCCAAAACCGGGTCATAAAGCATTTTATCCCCTAAATCAGTTTTAGGTGAAGTAATTCTCCAATAATTCATACCGGATTTGTCATCTTTTTTGTGGAATTCCCTGAAACAACCATCTCCTGGGTAACCATCAGCAGCAGACCAAACTTGGTAACCAGCTCTGTCATTCCTACCCATAACAGCAACCTGAGCATCAGGTAACCAGTAAGCAGAATATGTATCATATCCGGTTGGTTCCCTATCAGGTAATGGAATATATTCAATATTTCCGTAAACACCAACTACACGGCGACAACCGATTGAATTTCCACCCTCAATAACATGAGATTCTGTAAAGAAGTATTCAATGTCATTGTTTTGAAGAGTAACCTCAATCGCCGGTCTCCAATGTTTTTGACCATCTTTACCAATATATTCATAACCTTGACGATATGCACATTCTGGCAACCAACAACCTTTTGCCTTTTTGCCAAATAATCTTTTTGTTGTATCAGAACCAATTTTGAATTGAGCATTTAAATTGTTATCTGTTGCAAGTAATGGAGAAAAACCGTGTGTAGCACCGGAAGTTGTGATTTCTATACAGCCCAAATCTTGGAACTTCTTGAATGCTGAAATCAAATCCATATGATATTTGTTAACAAAAGAATCTTTAATATTGTTAAACCAATCAAAGTAATATTTTGCTAAATATTTCAAATGTTGAGAATGAGGAACTTTTGGATCAGGATATCTGTCCAAATCTTTAGATACACTTTTAATTCTGGAATCTAAGTATTCAACAAACCCTTGTTTCAAGTGTTCATCATTCAACTGTTCAGCCAAAATAGGTGTAATACCTACAGTTAATTTCGCTTTTATGCCTTCATCATATAATTCTGAAATTGCATTAAGAAGCGGAACGTATGTTTCTGCCATACATTCATAAAGGTTTTCTTCACCGAACGGCCACATGCCTGCTTTTCTATAGTAAGGTAGGTGACTGTGTAACATAAAAACGAATTGACCTACTGCCATTTTTTCCTCCAATCTACTGAACTATAATAAATATAATATAATTCATTTATGTACAATTTATATATACCACAAATGGGTAAAAAATATAATACTATTTAACTAGTCCTAGTGAATAATTTTACAAATATTAACAGAATAAAAATAAGAAATTTTTGAGATTAATTTACTAAAATATTTTTTACAATATATTATTAAACAAGGCTTTGCCGTATTTTTAAGGTACAAAATTATAATAAAAACATAAACATTTGATAAAAAAATAGATGAGTCATAAGGCTCATCTATTTTTAACATTCATAACCAAAATTTAAATTGCAACTGATTGAGATTTAAGTTCACCTTCCATAGGCATTGCTTTAATCATTTGAGCGTTAACCTTTCTAGCTTCTTCAAATCTAGAAACCGGTAATGGAGCGGACTTCACCGGAGCTTTAGCAACCATCTTAGCTGCACCTGCCGGAACCTTTGGAGTTTGAACTGCAACTACAGTACGGTTAGCAACCGGTGTTGTTTTTTTAACTGCAATCATTGCAGGATCTGGATGAGCTTTAAAATGATTGTAATCAGACATAATACCGGCTACAAATCTTTTTGTTTCCTTATAAGGAGGAACTGCACGATATTTTTTAACATTTGCAGGACCTGCATTATAAGCTGCTAAAGCTAATTCCATTGATCCAAACATTTTGTACATTGACTTGTAATACATGATTCCACCTTTGATGTTATCATCAAGAGAATATGGATTTAATCCCATTCTTCTTGCAGTGGAAGGCATAAGTTGAAAGACACCTACAGCACCGTGAGAACTTCTTGCTTCGTGTCTAAAACCTGATTCTGTTTTCGCAATACTAAGAGTAATTGCTGGATCTACACCCATTTCGATAGAATGTTTTACTATCGCTGCCTTTACTGTATTTACATTGGCCGCCTGCACTTGTGTACAACACATGAACACTAATGCAATAGTGAATAGTAATAATTTTTTCAAAATGTAATCCTCTAGTTGTAAATTGAAAATTCTCAAAAACTACTTTTTGCTCTTACGTTTTTATAAGACTTTCGTTTTTTCGAATGTTTTATACACCCATTATATTACAAAAATTTAAAATTTCAACCCCTAGGTTACTTTTTGAGATTTTTACAACCTACAAAACACTTGATATTAGGGGATTTGAGTTGCTTAACAATTAGTGTAAAATTTACGATAATTATGTCAAGTTTTAATGTTTTTCTAATATCATTTTGAATAAAAATTTTCTCGGAATTGATATCTTTTATCATGGGTATCATAAGAATAAATTTTGTATTCATTGCCATCAGTCATAATTTTTATAGAATTAAGCAAATCCGTTCTTAAAATATCCGTATTGCGCAAAATATCTATAGTTCCTTTATTGGGGTGCCCAAAATAATTTATACCGGTAGAAATCAGTGATACTCTATTCCCGAGATGTTCTAACATCTGAGAATCAACAACTCTCGGACCACCATGATGACCAACTTTTAGAATTTCTACATTATGAGGAATATCTTTTTGTAACTGATTGAAAGACGTAACACCGGCATCACCCATAAATAGCATATCAAATTTCCCATAACTCAATAAAGTGACAGTTGAACATTCATTGCTTCGATTTTTTCCACCAATTTTTGCTTTATATGTTTTTAAGGTTAAATTAGGTTCAAAATAAATGATGTCTTCATTTTTCACAATTCTAACATTTTGTTTTAATTTTTTAACCGCGTTAAAAATATCCTTTGCAGTTTGAGTTTCTTTTTCTGTTGAATTAAGATACAAAGTTTTTATATTCGTATTTTCAATAAAATCAACAGTTCCACCGGAATGGTCATTATCAAAATGGGTAACAATTACCCCTTCTAAATCCTTAATTCCTCGGTCTTTCAAGTATTTAAGCATTATAATTTTTGCTTGCGAATTTCCACTTTTATAAGGAGCTTTACCGGTATCAATAAAAAAATACTTATTTTGTGGTGTCTTAATAAGAAATGAGTCCGCATTTTGCACATCAAATGCAATAATTTCTAATTTATGCGAAACCGGACGAATAGTTGTTCCGAGAATTATTACCACCCCAATTATCGTAACAAGTATGGACTCTTTATATTTTTCATATTTGACAAGAAATGTTACCGTTAACAAAACAGAATAATAAAATAGTAATTGTAACAAATTAGGATGAGTTGTTTGTAATACACAATGCGGAAGATTTGCAAAGAAATCTGAAATCCAAACTAAGATATTCAAAAGATAATTTAAACCAAAATCAAAAATCCTGCATGTAATATCTGCAAGAGGAGTAATTACTGAAATAACCGAACTTACAAAACCACAAAAACTTATCACACTTAATAAACACACAGTTGAAATATTCGCAAATATTGAATATAAACTAAACGTATTAAAATAAAACATTTGAATTGGAGCAATCCATATTTGAGCGACTAATGGTATAAGAATAGGTGCTTTCAACCAATCTGGAACTTTATCCAATTTTTGAGAAAAAATCGTTGCAGTTGTAATTAAACCAAAAGTCACAAGGAATGATAGTTGAAAACTTACATTATTCAAATATGCAGGGTTATAAATCAGCATCAACACTGCAACCAAAGATAGAAGCGAAACACTATGAGTATCCCTATCTAATAATTTTCCGGTCAAAACAAACAGCAACATTAATGCAGCACGAACTACAGATGGTCCAAGCCCTGTCATCAATGTATAGAGAACGATTAAGAGCATGCCTGACAAAACTCTTGGCTTATAAGGAACCCTTAAAAATCTTAATATTACAAACCAAAACGAAAAAATAAATGCCACATTCATTCCAGAAGCCGCTAAAATATGTAACAAGCCGGAATTAATAAAAGATGTTTTTATATAATCTGGAGGTGCAACAGCATCATCACCAAAGACAATTCCACCAAGGATTTCAAGATTTGGACTTTTCAAAAATTTTGAATGAGTTTTTAGAATTTTATTTCTAGTATCATTTAATCTCTGCAAAAATTTCCATTTTACAGACGGTTTATCTTCTAAAAACTTCAACCCCTCACCATTAGAATATAAAACAGTAAAAGCATTAAAATTTCTAAGATACACACTATAATCAAATTGTGAGGGATTTGAAGCTGAAAATGGCCTTCTTAAATTTCCGTTTATTGAAATTTTTTCTCCAATGTTTAACAGTTCAATAACTTCTGGATTCGTAGAGATTGTAACAAAAGTTTTTCCTGCAACATTTTTTCCTGCGACATTATCAACTTGCATAAAAAATCTTACTTTATCTTTTTCCGGAGAATTCGGAATACTGACAATTCGTCCGGTAAAAGTTGTATTTAATGGTGCAAGCGGTAACAAATCATCATAATTTTTTATTTTAACAAAACTTATAAAAAATCCAAAATAAAAAACAAATATTAAAAATAATACTCTCTTAAAGCTAAACAAATTCAAATACAAACAAGTAAGCAATCCAACTGTAACTAAAGCAGCAAAAAGAATTGCCGGTCCATAAAAATATGAACTAACCCCTGCAATAAAAATTAACGACATCAAAAACATCACAAAATTTTTATTTTGCAGTGTATCCCTAATATTTTCAATATTTATCATAATTCCAACATCTGAATGATACCATGCACAATAAACTTGTGCAAAACTAAAAAAAATGATATACTGTATAATGTTAAATTAAGAGGACTGTATGAGCGCAAATAACGATTTTTATATAGAAGATTTTTTAAGACAAGCAGTATCAGTTGGAGCTTCAGATGCTCACATCTGCGAGGGAGAAAGACCTGCTATTAGGGTTTCTGGACAAATCATGAGGATTAATCTTCCTCCTTTAACAAGTGAAGACATGGAATTTGTTATCAGAACAGTTGCTCCTCAACACTTGAAAGACAGAATTACAAGATTCTTTGATATCGACTTTTCTTATGAAATTCCAGGGTGTTCTCGTTTCCGTATCAATATGAGTAGGCAACTTGGTAAAACTGCGATGGTTATTCGTGCAATTCCTTATTATATCAAGACTTTTGAGGAATTATATCTACCTAAAACATTAGAAGAATTCGCCAAATTTAACAACGGATTGGTTCTTGTAACCGGTCCTACAGGATCAGGTAAATCAACAACAATTGCATCTTTGATTGATTACATCAACGCATCATCATCAAAACACATTGTTACAATTGAAGACCCTGTCGAATTTATTTTCTCAAACAAAAAATCAATCGTTTCTCAAAGACAATTGCTTATTGATACACCATCATTCTCAGATGGTGTTAAATACGCTTTGAGACAAGACCCAGATGTTATCTTCATCGGTGAAATTCGTGACAGAGAAACAGTTGAATCAGCTCTTAAAGCAGCTGAAACAGGTCACCTTGTTGTATCAACAATCCACACAAACGACTCTGTTCAAACAGTTGCCAGAATTATCAACTTATTTGACCCTAATGAAAGACCTTTCGTTAGAAGCCAAATCGCAAACACTTTAAGGGGTACAATCTCTCAAAAACTTGTACCTGCAGCAGAGGGAGGTTCAAGACTTCCTGCGACAGAAATTCTTGTTGTAACTCCAACGGTTAAAGACTTTATTCAAAAAGATGAGCTTGAACAAATCTATGAACTTGTTAAGAATGGTTCATTTAACAATATGACAACAATGAACATGTCATTATATAAGTTGTATAATGAAAACAAAATTACCAAAGAGGTTGCTCTTGAATATTCTGATAACAGATCTGAACTTGAACAACTTATGAGAGGTATTTACCGAGGAACCGGCATGAACAAAACAATTGCATAAAATTTTTGCAGTTATATAGTATTTTAATATAAAGGGACAATGCAAAATAATTTTGTAACAGACGCAATCAATCTAAAGTCCTACAATTTGAGTGAATCAGACAAAATTATTGTTATGTATTCAAAAGACAAAGGACTAATCAGGGGAGTAGCTAAGGGAGTAAAAAAGCCCAAGAGTAAGTTAGGTGCTCGCATGGATTTGCTTGTCGCAAACACATTGATGTTACATAAGGGGAAAAATCTTGATACAATTTGCCAAGCAGAAGTTCTAAATACTTTTAACAAAACAAGACAAGATATTGATAAAATATTTTACTCTATGTATGTAACAGAAGTTGTTAATAATTTTGGACTTGAAGAAGACCCCAGCTCTGAGCTTATTTATAACCTTTTATATAAAACTCTAAATGCAATTTCAACTTCAGACTCAAAAGTTGAAATAATGATTGCAGTTATTAAATTTCAACTAAAAATGATGATTGAATCAGGTTTTTCTATTGAACTTGATTCTTGTCTGTGTTGCCACGACAAAATTGGGGAAGAAACAATGTACTTTGTACCAAATTTAGGTGGAATTATTTGTAAAGATTGCGCAGAAAAAGTTCACTATTTAAAAAAACAAATGCCTTATAAATTGAGAGATTTCTTTAAACAAATGGCAATTAATGATTTTGATGAAAAAGGAGAATTTGAAACAAAAGCAAATGAAAAAGTTTGTGCTGTAACTTTTGAAGCTTTGAAAGAATACATTTCTCTAAAATCACCTAAAAAATTCAAATCAACCGACATCTTACAAGAAATGCCTATTACCTAAAAAGCTAATCTCATAAGGGATATCTTTTTAACGGTTTTATTATATAATTATTTCAAAAGAGAGGTTTTATAATGAAAAAATTTATACTGGTTGCAGCAATAATGATTTGTGGAAACATTGTTTGGGGTGCAAGTGCTCAAACATACAAACTTGATAACGGACAAACCGTAGTTATCCAACAAGTTAAAAGTAATCCAATTGTAACAATTGACACTTGGATTAAAACAGGCTCAATTGATGAAGATGATTCTAACAATGGTGTAGCGCACTTTTTAGAACATTTATTCTTCAAAGGAACATCAAATCATGCCCCAGGGGAATTTGACAAAATTCTTGAAACAAAAGGAGCCATAACAAATGCCGCAACAAGTAAAGATTTTACGCATTATTATGTAACAATTCCATCTAAGGATTTTGACTTAGCAATGGATTTACATGCTGATATGATGATGCACCCGCTTATTCCTCGAAATGAAATGGAAAAAGAAAGAAAAGTTGTATTAGAAGAAATTAGCAAAGACTTGAATGCACCATCAAAAATTCTCCAAGATAACCTTAATGATATGATGTACACAAATCACCCGTACAAAAGAAGAGTTATCGGAAAAAGTGATGTAATTGAAACAATTACACGTGACCAAATTCTTAGTTTTTATAATGCTCACTACTCTCCATCAAATATGATTACAATCGTAGTTGGTGATGTTGCCCCAGAACATGCAATTTCAAAAATTAAAGAAGATTTTAATGCTGGATATAAAAAACAAATAAAAAATGTGTACCCCAAAGAAGAACAATTAACAAAACAAGTAAAAAAAGTTGAATATCTACCAAACACCGAATCAGGTTACATGCTTGTAGGGTTTAGAGGCACACCTATAGAAGATAAAGACTCTTATGCTTTGGATGTTCTTGCTACAATTTTAGGTGATGGGAGATCATCAGTATTAAATCAAGTAATGAAAGAAAAGAAAAGAATTGCATTCTCAGTTGATGCAGGGAATTCCACATACCGTGATGATGGAATTTTTTACATTTCAGCGAACTTTGAACCAGAAAAATGCAAAGTAGTTCAAGATACAATCTTTGATGAAATCAAAAAAATTCAAACAAACGGTATCACAGATGAACAACTCAGTCTTGCCAAAAATATAATCGAAAGAAGTACATTCTATTCTAGAGAATCAATTACAAACATTGCAACAGAAATCGGCTACACAATGGCTTTGACAAATGATATCAAATTTTATGATAACTATCTTGCAAATATCAAAGCAGTTACAAAAGATGATGTAAAAAAAGCGGCAGATAAATATTTAGGCGAAAACAAAAGTGCAATTTCAATAGTTCTTCCGGAAAGTGCTAAAAATGTTCCTGTTGCAAATATAAAAAAAGATACAGGAAGTGCAGAATTAGTGAGTGAAAATTCACAATCTCAAAAATACAAATTATCTGACGGTGCAACGTTACTTTATACCCCAAATTCATCAAATGATATTATCGCAATCAGTATATATGCAAAAGGGGGACAGTTATTAGAAAAAACTCATGGAACAGCAAACCTTGTCGCATCATTAATGATGAAAGGAACTAAAAATTATTCATCGCTAGAACTTTCTCAAATTTTAGAAGATAATGGAATAAAAATTGCACCTGTTGCAAGCGCTGATGCTTTTGCAATTTCAGTCCTAACAACAAAAGATGAATATGACAAGACATTAGAACTTTTGAATGAAGTTGTAAATAATGCAACTTTCGATAACTTTGAAATAGAAAAAGTTAAATCCGACAAAATGAGTTCAATAAAAAGGAATAAAGATATTCCAATCCAAAGAGCAATTGAAGAATATAGAGATTTAATTTATAAAAACACACCATATTCAATTTCGTCTAAAGTTTTAGAAAAAAATATTCCAAATATATCAAAAGAAGAAATGGTTGAATACTATAATAATGTGTTTAATCCTGAAAATATGGTAATTTCTATAAACGGAAATGTTGATAAAGATAAAACAATTCAAGAATTAAATAAAATTTTCCCTAAAAAAGAGAATGGCAAAAAATTCGATTATCAAACATATTCCTCAAAAATTCCAACTGTCTCAGCTCCACGTAAAACAATTCAAAATATGCCACAAACTCAAACGGCATGGATTATGCTTGGTTGGCAAACAAATGGTGTTTTGAACAAAAAAGATTATGCGACATTGCAAGTTATTGATTCAATCCTAGGAACAGGAATGAGTTCAAGACTATTCAAAGACCTGAGAGAGCAAGAAGGATTAGCTTACCAACTAGGTACAAGTTACTCCCCAAATATTCTTAGAGGAAGCTTCTTGTTATATATTGGAACTAATCCGGAAACACTTGAAAAATCTAAACAAGGATTGTTTGAAGAAATCAAACGTCTAAAAACAGAATATGTGGGCGATAAAGAATTAAAAGATGCAAAAGATAAACTCTTAGGCAATTACGTAATCGGTCTTGAAACAAACCTTGATAAAGCATCAAATCTTGGTTGGTACGAAGCATCTACAAGAGGCTATGAATTCAAAGACAAATACGAACAACTTATTAACAGTGTGACAGATTCAGATATCATTGAAGTTGCAAATAAATACTTTAACGACAATTATATATTGTCTATAGTTACAAAATGATTTTCTAAAGGTCGAAAATATTTTCGACCTTTTTATTAGTAACTACCAATTGGTACGAGTTAAAACTTGTTTGCCATTTTTGTCATACATTTTATCTTTGTACCAAATTCCCTGAAATTCTTTATCCGGCCCAAACATGTATTGCAAATCTTTTGATGCAAAATAAATTGCACTCTTTAATTGTCCTTTTTGATCATATTGCATTGATGTGTATGGGAAATTTGGATATTCATCAGACATCAAATCTGTATATCTCAAACCACCAAATGCGGTGTAATAAAAAGCTTTATTCGGAGTATTTTTGTATTGAATCGCATACAAGACTAGTGTTTTTTTCTTATAGAAAAATGCGCAATATTTTGCATCTTCATCTTCTGTAACGCCGTTATTTGTTAACATATAGTGAAGTTTAAAATCTTTGTCTTTATAATATTTTGCAAATTCTTTTTTGAATTCATCTTTTGTAAAATAGATATGACTGGAATTATTTGCAAATAACAAATCTTTGTAATGTTGAATTTGATTTTCTCTTTGTGCTAAATCAATATCTAACCAGTCAAAAGAAACTGTAGCCTCTAATGGCGCATTAACATTTGTTACTTGAACTTCTTCGTTTTGAACAGGTGCAACATCATCAAGACTATAAATATTTTCTATCGCATTAACTTTCGCATTAAAGCCAATTAAACCTATTAACATCAAAGAAACTAAAATATTTTTCATAGAAATTTAATCCCCTAACTAGCTATTCAACATTTTGTATGCAACTCGTAACTTCACGGAAAATAAATTATCTTCCGCTTCAAACAAGTTATTCTCATTAACAGCATACTCTTCCGGTGTAATAATTCCATTAATTTCAAATCCAATAAATTTTTTATTTGAATCCCTCTTTGATTTTGTAGAAAGAGCATAAATAAAAGCAGCCATATCGTGCTTATCAATCAAATTATCCCCTTGCTGTTCGCCATGAGCAGAAATTTTTTTAAAAGCATTTTTTATCTGAACTTTAACCTTTGATAGATACTCTGGCTTATTCATTATATCATATCTTCCAAATCGATATTTGAGCATATACATTTCATACTGTGCATAATCAAGTTTTCCGGTAAGATTTCTTGTTTCTCGAGCCATAAATAAAAGATAAGATTCTGCAAGCGATTGAATTTCTTCTTTAAAAGACAAATCTAATTTTTTAATATCATCAGGAGTTTTTTCTGGCTTAGCAGCAAGCTTCCTCCAAGAATCAGGAACGACATCAAAAGGCTCAGACTCAGGATTTGTAATACCACTTTGTACAACCATATCACTAAGAATAAGGGCAAAAGCCTCTCCAAGTTCAACGTTACCGTTGGACAATTCTGTAAGAATTGATGTCCTTGATAAATTTTTTTGAGGATTTTGCCCAAAATTCTGCATATATATTTTTTATCCTAGCTTATATCCCAACGACCACAAGTACCGCCCCATCTTGCAATGATATTGCCTTTAACATCTTTAATTTTCTCAACGTGTTGAACTTCATTTACTCCCTCAACGATTGTAATAACTTCACAATTGTTTGAGCAACCGGTACAACCGCAAGTAATTGATGTAAAGTGCATATCTGCAACATTCCAACCTTTGAATTTAGTTGGGGTTTCCGTGTATTGGTGATTTTCCATAGCAAGCAACGCAGCACCAATTGCCCCCATTGTTTGGTGATTTTCAGGGACAACAATTTTTGTATTCAAAGCTTCTTCAAAAGCCTTAACCATGCCTGTATTTGTTGCAACACCACCTTGGAATGAAACAGTTGGTAAAAGTTCTTTGCCCAAAGCAAGGTTACTCAAATAGTTACGAACTAAAGCTTGGCAAAGTCCATATAACAAGTCTTCAACAGGATAACCTAATTGTTGTTTGTGAATCAAGTCACTTTCCGCGAATACACCACAACGACCTGCAATTCTAGCAGGATTAGTTGAGCGAAGAGCTGTTTCACCAAATTCTTCAATCGGAACATTCAATCTTTGTGCTTGGTGATCTAGGAAACTACCTGTACCGGCTGCACAAACGGTATTCATAGCAAAATCTGTTACAATACCATCTCGCAAAATAATAATTTTACTATCTTGCCCTCCGATTTCCAAAATAGTCTGAACCCCTGGAACATTGGTACTTGCGGCAACTGCGTGAGCCGTAATTTCGTTTTTTACAATATCGGCGCCAACAAGTGAACCTGCTAAAGCACGTCCGGAACCCGTTGTACCAACACCCATAACATCATATTCCGTTAATCGTTTTTCATATAATCTGTTTAAACCTGTTTGGACAGCAACGACAGGCTTTCCTGCCGTTTTCAACATAACACTGTCAACATACTTACCTGTCTCATCAACTAAAGCTAATTTAGTTGTAACAGAACCAACATCTATCCCTAAATATACTGTTAAACTCATGTCTTTTTCCTTTTCTATAACAGTATAATGATAGCATGAAAAATCAATTAATAGAACTTTTTAAATAAAAATACTTAACACTAAAATCAGTGCATAATATCAGCCCTGTTCAAATCTCCAATATAATTAACAGGATTAGTATTAGGCATATCTTCCAATGCATCAGATAAAACTTTTTCAATCTTTGAAAATTTCAATGCCTCAATCACTGATTTTATCTTATTATCCATTAAATTTAATGAAATACTATTTTGTTTTAATGCTATATCCATAATCTTAAATATCCTCCGGCTAATCTTAATACTCTTTATATACCCATTTCTAGAGTAATAATTACACTATTTTAAGAAATGTTAATGTGTTTTTAATCTCCATTATTTATACTATTAAATTTTCCAGATTTTTCAACTATACTGTAATGTATGAAAAAGATAGTATTAACATTATTATTAACAGCTTTAATCATACCTGCAGTAAATTCTCAAGCAGAAGCATCTCTAATTTCAAATAGAAGTTACAGAATTGAACAGAATAAAGAAAATAAACAAGCTATTAAACAAATTAAAAGCTTGTTTGAAGTTCATAACACTTTTGCAAACAAACATGGTTTAACACAATTAAAAAACTTGTATGCAGATAATTATATTAACAATGACGGGTTTAATAAAGATGCCTATTTCAAAAGCATTGAAGAAACCTGGAAAGCTTGCGAAGACTTGACTTATTCTACAAAAATAGAATCAATAAGTGTAAATGGAGACAACGCAAGTGTACAAGTAATTGAAACCGCAAGTGGAACAATCCATGACACGATGGATTTCATGCCCGTATCCGGAGAAATTCATTCAACATCAACAGGTATTTATCATTTGGTAAAAGTTAATGACAGATGGCTAATTTCAGGAGAAACATCATTAACAGACGAATCATCTCTCCTTTACGGAGATGCAAGATTTATGAATATTGAAATTCAGGCACCGGCTCAAGTTAGCTCCGGAGAAACTTATACAACGACAGTGAAAGTTGATGGTGAAAATAATGATAATACATTCATTGTCGGTTCAATTGACCATGACCCTGTGTCATATCCTGCTTCAACTCCCAAAACGGAATTAAGAGCTTTACCACAAACACAAGTTCTTGAAAGACTTATAAAAGCTAATACTGATAATGTAAATGAGTATGCAATAGCATCTTTAGCAATCTCAAAAGCAAGAAATGTGAATGATGGACATTTTCAAGTTTATATGTCAGGACTAGCTTGCGTAATGAAAAGGGTTAACGTTGTACCTAAAAACAACTTGATTAAAATAGAGGATTAATATGAAAAATTCAATCGGGAAATACATATTTTTTATAGGCTGTTTTATTTTTTGGTTATTCCTAGCTTTGTTTTCTTCAAAGCTAATTGTTGATAACTTAACATCAGGTCACCATTATTCTAATGCAGTTTTCCAATTGCATTATTTGAAAAATGCTGGAGCAGCATTCAGCCTATTACAAAACGCAAGAGAATTCCTAATAATAGTGTCAATCGTTGCAATTACAATGCTATTTATGTATGTTCATAATCATATTAAAAACATTCATTTCATTTCAATATCATTCATTGCTTTGTTATGCTCAGGAATTGCAAGTAATTGCCACGAAAGAATTATTTTAGGTTATGTAAGAGATTATATCCAATTAAATTTTGTAAACTTCCCTATTTTCAATGTTGCAGATATTTTCATAACTATTGGAGTTATTGCACTTGTCGTAATTTTACTTTGCTACAAGGGAAGATAATATGATTTTAACAATTGATGAAAACTCCGAAGATTTAAGACTGGATTCATATTTATCAGAATTATATGAGGGCATTTCTCGTTCAAAAATTCAAACAGCAATTAAAAAAGGAAAAGTTCTTGTTAACGGAACAGAGAAAAAACCATCTTACACCTTAAAAGATGGGGATAAAATTGAGTTTGAAGACCTTGTAGAGGAAAGTATTCTGAAAGTTGAACCGGAAAATATTCCATTAGAAGTTATCTGGGAAGATGAGAATATGGCTGTAATAAACAAGCCGTCAGGGATGCTCTCTCACCCAACATTTATTGAAACTTCAGGAACATTAGTAAATGCATTGTTATATAAATACGGTCAAAATTTGTCTGATGTTAACGGAGAATTCAGAAGAGGAATTGTTCACCGACTGGATAGAAACACTTCCGGACTTTTGATGATTGCAAAAAACAACAAAACTCACGAATATCTTGCAAATATCATTAAAGAACATAATCTTACAAAAAAATATCATGCCATTTTGGTTGGGAATTATCCACGAGATAATGACGTAATTACAGACCCAATAGGAAGAAACAATCTTAATCCTAAAAAAATGGCAGTAAGACCGGACGGGAGACCGAGTGTTACAAAGTTAAAAGTAATTGAACGATTTGGCAACGAAGCAACTTACGTAGAACTAACTCTTGTCACCGGAAGAACTCATCAAATCAGAGTTCATACAAGCAATAAACGTCACCCTGTGTATAATGACACATTATATGGTGCAGGACAAGGAAAAGTCAAAACTCAAGAACAAGTTTTGCAATCATTCTATCTAAAATTTGCAAAACCGTTTTCAGCACAGATAATTGAACTTGAACTGAAACCGGACGAAAAATTAGAAAAAGTTCTAAATTATTTTAGAAACAGGAGAGTTTAATAATGAAAAAAGTATTCTTAATTTTAAGTGTAATAATTTTACTTTGCTTTATATATTTAGCAATAATAAATTTTGGGAACTATTCAAGTATCAATTTTCTAAACAGAAATTTGACAGATATACAAATTCAAAACGGCTGGATTATCCAAGGGGTTTATATTGCAAAAGCCGTTAGAATTTCAACATTTCTTGTATTAACCCTTATATCCGGAATTTTTGTTGGCGCAGGAACTGTTTATATGTTCTTGGAAGCTACAAAAATCAAAGTTAAAGCCTATGAAAGAGAATTAGAAAAGACATCAATTTCCGGTACAAACAATGCCTCAAAAGTTGAAGTTTTAGAAGCAAAAATTAAAACACTGGAAAAGGCTTTCAATACGGTAATTGATGAAAGAACAAAACTTGAAGTCCAAATCAAAACTTTGAATGCTGAAATTGATAATTTGAACAAAAAGAATTAATCCTGAAATTTATCATATTCAAATAAAGAATCAAGATAATCATTTGCAAGTTTTACTCGTTGTTCTTTATTTGGATTTTGAGAAATTTTTTCAAGATTATGTAATACTTCACCATAAGGATTATCCATTCCGCAAAGTTCATTCACAACATTTTTCCAACTGGAAAGATTCTCGGCAGAATGTTTACTGCGCATTGGCAAACCCGCTTTCATACCTGCAAGGACAATCTTTTTGAACAACTTTTTCCTTGTTGTTTCACTATACAGTGAATACTGAACAGGTGTATTTAGGAAAGACTTCTCCAGAAAAACATTAAACAAATTTGCAACACTATTATCTTCTGATGATTTTAAAACATTTATATCATCAATAATCCTAATTTTGTCATTAACAATTACAAAATTATTAGGATTTATATAATCAAAAGTGTAATGAGTTTTATTTTTTGCCCCGAGTTCATTTAGACGTTGACAATCTTCAGCCACCGCGTCGAAACTTTTCTGAGGGAGATCACTCAATCTTGGAAGGGCAATATATTGATAATATACAAAATTTTCATCTGAAGAATTATTTATAGCGAATTTTTGAGGAACCCCAACAGGAATATGCTCCCCATCTGGTGAAACATTTTTCAAAATAGCAACATCATCAAAATCTGCAACCTTGCTACCATAATATGTTTTTAACCCTTTAAAGCCATTTTCGGGAAGCTCGCCCATCTTTTTGGCTCTGGGTTTTGTTCCAATATCGAATTTCATACAGAAATCGTCATCTATTTTATAAACCGAACCATGTGCACCTTCTCCAAGCAATCTATCCGGAGATAATTTTTCTCTGATAAACTTTTGAATTTCTCCCAAAAGACTTTTCTTTTCAACTTCGGTCGGATAGCCTCTATCAATTGCACTATGCAAAGTTTTACCAAAGCGAGAAGTATAACCTCTAAACACAGGTGTCCTTGCTTGCATTTGAGAATTATAATTTGAATATGTTGAAAATCCTTGAACTTGCATACCACAAATAAAATCCGTGAAAATTTAGATTGCTTTAAACTCGAAAAATCTTTGCAATTCTTAAAAGTTTTTCTTTATCTGTTTGGTCTAAAGAATCAAAAACCCTTATCAAATCAGCCTTTAAATCATCTTCACAAACTTTATGATCGTAATAAAAAAAGTCTTCTAATTCAATACCCAATTTAATAGCAATTTTATCAAGATTTGATAGTAACGGAAAATTTTTACCAGATTCAATTTTACTTATTGATTGAGGTTCTATTCCCGCAATTTCCGCCATCTTATCTTGTGTATAGCCAAACTTTTTTCTAATCGCTTTGAATCGTTTCCCAAAGAGTTGTTTTTTGTTCATATATTCCTTTATTTAAACGAAAATACTAAATATTTTTTAACAATAATAATACTAATTCCTTAAATTTTGCTTTTACTTTGTCTGTTGTTTCAATTACTTCTTCATGGCTCAATTTCTTTGTAGAAACACCGGTTGCATAATTTGAAATACAACTAATACCGATTACTTCAATACCACAATAATTAGCAACAATTGCCTCCGGAACAGTAGACATACCGATAGCATCAGCGCCCATAAATCTTGCCATTTTGATTTCGGCAGGGGTTTCATAACTTGGTCCTGTTGTTGCCATATAAACACCATGTTTTAAGTCTAATTTTAATAATCTACCGGCAGCATCAACTATTTTAATCAAGTTTTTACTATAAACTTCGGACATATCAGGAAATCTTACCCCAAAATTCTCATCATTTCGACCAATCAATGGATTTGTACCCATAAAATTGATATGGTCGGTTATAACCATCAAATCAGCAGGTCTGAAACTTTTATTAACAGCTCCGGCAGCATTTGTAAGAATAAGAGTTTTAACCCCTAATTTTTTCATCACTTTTATCGGATAAGTAACATCACTCATTGAATGACCTTCATAAAAATGATTTCTGCCTTGCATAATAACAACTTTTCTGCCATTGATATCTGCAAATACTAACTGACCTTTATGACCTTGAACAGTAGATTTTGCAAAGTGAGGGATATTTGAATATGGAATAGCAATATCACAATACTTATCTGCTAAATCACCAAGTCCGGAACCCAAAACAATACCTATTTCAGGCTCAAAATTGTCTGTGTACTCATTAATGTAATCCAAAGTCTCTTCTATCATAATATACCCCAAATAATTATTACTCATAAAAATGCACAAAAACCTTAAAGTCTTTGTGCATTCCTTAAACTTTATTACCCAACTAATCTGTTGTCATCAGCTTCAGATGCTTTAACCATCAAAGCATGCTCAACAGGGTTTTCTTTAGAATAACTAGTTTCATGAGATTCATCAAAACCGAAATCTTCACGAGCTTTTCTTGCTTGATTTTCATCTACAATTTTTTTAGCAAGTTCAGCAATCTCATAAACTAATTTATATCTGTTATCAGTATTTTCATTCAAATCCCATGCTACTTTAATAATCTGTTCCATCAATAAACCTCACTTTTTTAAGTATATTCTAATAATATAATACAAATGATTTTTTCGCAAGTAGGAAAAGAAATTAAAAAGAACCTACTTACCGGTTATTTCATGGTACATATTCATATATTCTTTAGAACTACGTTTCCAAGAAAAATCAGCTTCCATTGCAGATTTTCTCATTGCATTGAATACATATTTATCACCGTAAACATACAATGCGCATTTGATAGCATTTAGCATATCCCAACCGTTGTAACTCCAGAACTTAAAGCCATTTGAATTATCTAATGGATAACCGGTAACAGTATCTTCTAAACCGCCTGTTGCTCTAACAATTGGTAAACTTCCATATCTCATTGCGATAAGTTGACTTAATCCGCAAGGTTCAAATTTTGATGGCATCAAGAAGAAATCCGAACCAGCATAAACTAAATTAGCAAGTTTTGGATCATATCCGACATAAGTTCTTATATTGTTTGTATTATTAGAAAGCCAGATAAATAAATTTTCATAATTTTTATCGCCACTACCCATAAATACAAAATCAGCATTCAAATTTTGTAATTCATATTGCATATCGCGGATTAAATCAATACCTTTTTGACCTACCAATCTTGAAATCAAAACAATCAACGGTCTATCGGGGTTATATTTCAATCCAAAATATTCACAGACCTCTTTTTTATTTGCCTCTTTTTTATGCAAAGATTTTACGTCATAATTTTTTACTAAAGCTTTATCTTTTTTAGGATTAAATACGGTATAGTCAATACCATTCAAAATCCCTTTTAATTTGTATTGAACACCCCGAAGAGTATAATCCATGTTTTCGCCATATTCAGGTGTTAAAATTTCTTTTGCATAAGTTGGAGAAACAGCAACAACCCTATCAGAATAATTTATTGCCCCTTTCATCCAATTTACACGGTTATAATGTTCACAACCCCATTGGTTATAAACAATATCTTTTCTCATATTTGCAAAATCCAGAACGTCTTCAAACCAAATTCCTTGATATGCAAGGTTATGGATTTCAAACACACATTTTGTATTCGCCCAGAATTCATCAAACTTGTAATTTGAATGAAGATAAAGAGGAAGCATTGCAGTATGCCAATCGTTTGCATGGATTACGTCAGCTCGAAAATTCAATGCCTTTGCGTATTCCATAACAGCAAGAGAAAATGAAATATATCTTTCGTGTTCATAACGAGGGTCTAAATATTTTGGATAAACTTCTTTAAAGCAAGAAAAATACCAATCATTTTTGATAAAAAACACATTGATTTTTGTATCCGGAAGTTTGGTCATATAAAGATTAAATTTATGAGGTTGATTTCCGAAAGTTAGCCACATTTCAGAATTTTCAATTTCTTTAATCCCATATTTTTCTTTATCAATACACCCATGAAGAGGAGTAAAAATTGCAATTTCTGCATCTTTTTCAAGTTCTTTAGGTAAACTGCCAACAACATCGGCCAACCCACCAGCCTTTGAAAATGGTGCTACCTCAGCTGATGCAAATAAAATTTTCATTATTCCTCTCTTTCTGAACCCTATTAATTATCAGAGAAGAAATCTTCAGGATTAACGACTTCACCGTCAACATCAGAATCATTCTCTACTGGCTCTCTTGTACTTTCATTCTCTTCAACCGGACTATGTAACGGATTATTCACCGGCTGAACGTATCTATTTGAATTCTCGGACATAAGTTCTCTGATGTCAACATTTAAGTTAAAATTAAGTTCATATTTTTGTACAATATCGGTTGCTTGATTCAAGCAAATCTCTGCTTTATCTTTAGCTTGAGTACACATCAAAACTTTGTACATATTAAATTTATTTAACATTGTTAAATATTCACTAATACCACCAATTTTTTCCATTTGAATGTTTGAATTATTTAAAATACCATAAGCAATATCGTATTTACCTTGTTTAATATTCAAAATACTTAAAATATACCAAGTTAAATGAACAATAGAAACCATTCCTTTTTCTTCAGCAGTTTTTATAATTTTGTAGCACATAGTATTGGCTTTTCTAAATGAATTCAACTGAATATAAGAATAAGCAATCAATACATCAGCAAACAATTCAAACTTGAACAGGTACATTGCTTTTGCTAACAGTTTTGCTTTATAAACTTCTTGAGCAAAAGCAACAGCATCATTTTTGTGCGAAACAAATGCATTTATCAAATGATAAATAATGTTTGGGAAAACATTATCGCCTTTTAAATTAGGAGTAAGTAAAACTTTTTGTCCTTTAATAAGATTTTGTAATTGTGAAAATATTGCAAATTCTTTTGGAATAAAATTGAATAATTTATTCGAAATATCCAAAAATTCATTTACATCTTCTTTCAATGAAATAACATCAACAAGAGCAATATCTGCAATACATTCAACAAGTATCAACTTGAATTCCTCTTTTGAAATGCCAACATAACGAATATTATCAATTTTTGAAGAATCCAAAACATTCAAAACATTGTACCCAATATCTAAACAATCATCATACGCTCCTGTATTGAAAAGAATTTTGACATGAATCATCGACATAACTAAATAGTTCAAATCAAAGTTTTCTGCAGCGGGATCAATAGAAACACCGTCCATTGCAGATAAGACCTTGTGTGTAAGCCCTAGTGCATACATATAATCTCCGTGCAGCAAGGAACCTTGTACCATTTTTGTACACAACGATACAAAACCGGTAACATTTCCTGTTCTTTGAAGACTTATTAAAGTCTTTTCTGCGATATCACGAGTTTTTTCAGGGTCATATTCAAACATATTATTTGAAATATTGTCATAAATAGAAGCCTTATATTGTTCCAAGTCCGCAGCAGACCAAGTGTCTGAATACTTGTCTAAGGAATTAATAATTTCATCTGAGCAATTCAAATATGCTGAAAAATCGCCCATTGAAAGATTTATATTTGCCAATTTTTCCCATTCGAAAATAACTTTTTCTTTATCTTCAAAATACCCATATAAAAATGCTTTGACAGGACTTGGCATATCTTCAACAAATACCAAATTAAACAAATCTTTGGCTAATATTTGGATTTTTTCTTCTGACAGAACTTCCAAAATATTTTTTCTCAACAAATTGTAATTTGAAAAATACATACAATCATTATAAAAATACAAATATCCCATGCCGGCAAGTTTATCGGCAATTGGACGCCAATTTGCGAAACCAAGAGCTTCAAGAGTTTTAACATCAACTCTTGTACCTAAAAGAACCGCCATTGCAAGGAATTTTATCGCTCTTTCATCATCTTTCAACAAGTTCAATCTTCTTTTAATCAATTGAGATAAACTTGACGGAATAATTATTGTTTTCGGATTAACCATTACAATTGAGTATTCGGTATAAGAATAAACACCTGACTCAACAAGATATTGAATAGCAAAATCAAGGAACAACGTACTTCCACAAGCATATTTCGCAATTCTTTGAAAGTAGAAATCGTCCATAATATTTTTGTAAAACGCCATATCCGCAGCAATAATATCTTCAAACGGGGTTGGTTTGAGTGTTATTTCCGTATAATAAGGTCTTGATAATAAGAAATGACAGTTTTTGTGTAATGAATATTCTTTGCCATACGAAATTAAATAACTAATATTCAACTCATCAAAATTATCAAACAGTTGTTCCAAAATATACATTGAACTTGAATCAATTTTTTCAAAGTTCTCAATGTAGATTAAACTTTCCGGAATAGATTGTAACAAATCCAGAAAGACCTGGAAGTATTTATCTCTTGTATCTTCAAGATTTTCCATTGGTCTTTGGGTAAGACTAATCAAATCTTTTACCATATCAGAAGAATTTATTCCGGCAAAAGCTGAAAAACTATTTGAGCTAAACAACTGTTGAGAAACAGTGTACTGAAAAACAGAAGATATCAATTCTCTAAAAAATGCATAAGGAGAATATTTCATATCATCACTGCAAGTAATTGGAATAATATTTTGATAAATTCCGGTTTCATCGACAACAGACAACAATTTCAATGTGTATGGCTGATAAATTTCAGAAGCTTTTATAGCAATAATTCCTTTAGGTACATCTTGCAGAACAGTTGCAATATTATCAAGTACTGCTGCACTTTCAGTTTTATAAAAGACACAATTAATTTCTTGAAAATTAATCATCTCTCCATCATACAACTCATCATCAGAAATTAAATTTTCATCATCTAAAGTTTTCTTAGTAATTTCTTCTTGCTCATTCATCATTGATTGAACAAAATTAGGAACTTCAATTTCTTCGGCATCTCTATCTTTTGCAGCTTCTCCTTCAAGGATTTCGGACATCTTTACAAGCGGTTTTGCATCAATTTCATAAAATCTTTTCATTTTACCATCAACTAATGCAGAATTAAGAGCCTCTAATTTGTAATTATCTTTGTACAAATCATACAAATCTTCATCTGTCATTACCTGAAACAAATCAAGGGCTTTCATCTCTTTTAAAAGCGAACCCTGCGAAACCATATTTGCTTGAAATCCTGAATCTATATCATAAGGATTTTTATCCGCATCACGTTTCATTATGGTAAAATTACACTTTAAACCAATATTTTTTTTCTTTAAAAGTCTAACATTTATTCTGGTAATAAGATTTACCAATTCAGTAACAGCTTTCATTGCAGATGCTGAAGAAGAGGACAATGTATAATCCTTATTAAATCTTATTATATAAATATCATTATTTATAATTTGTCGTCTAACCTTGAATTCTTTTAAACTGTTCAAAATCATATTGTCAAAATTTGAACGGAATTTTGTAAATAATTTATTTGAACCTAAAGCGGATTTTACAAGGTCACTATTTGGGAAATCAATTCTAACCAGAGCAAAAGTATCTAAATTAGACTCGGATTGAACAGCACTAATCTCTGTAGAGAAACCACATTTGACACATTTTTTGTTTTTAGTTTGATTGATTTTTCCACATCTGGAACATTTTGTGACAAGAATTTCACCACATTTTCGACAAACATTTTTGGTGTTAACCGTTCTGCAAACAGGACAAACTATTTTTAGCACCTTTTTGCAATTAGGACACACCATCGCATTTTTATCAATTTCTGCACCGCATTTAGGACATTCCATATTAAAAATTATAACATAGTAAGGTCATTTTAAACTAATTCAAACAGATGATATTCACCATTTTTCAAAAGGTAAAATTTGTGATATTATTTATACAAAGAGGAAATTTTTGCAATGAGCATTATCGCAGACGATAACGATTTTGAATACAAGAAAGAACAAAAGAAAAATCCGGTAGTAAAACCGGAAGCAATTGATTGCGATAAAAATTTTGAAAATTGCATAAGACCAAAATCTTTTGACACTTATATTGGACAATCAGCACTAAAAGATACCCTAAAAATTACAATTCAAGCAGCAAAGAAAAGAGAACAACCACTTGACCATTTGCTATTTTACGGACCACCGGGGCTTGGTAAAACAACACTTGCAGGAGTAATTGCTCAAGAAATGGGTGTAGATATAAAAATTACATCAGCTCCGGCTCTAGAAAGACCAAGAGATATAATCGGAATTTTAATGTCACTCCAAGGTGGAGAAATTTTATTTATTGATGAAATCCACAGACTTAATAAAGTCGCAGAAGAAATTTTATATCCTGCAATGGAAGATTTTTATCTTGATATGACAACAGGGAAAAGCCAAACTGTAAAGACTTTGAGAGTTCCATTGCCAAAATTTACACTAATCGGAGCAACTACAAAAGCCGGCGAACTCTCCGGACCTTTGAGAGATAGATTTGGTATTATTCACCGATTGGAATTCTATACAAACGAAGAACTTGCACAGGTAATCAAAAGAACGGCAGGAATTTTAGATATTGAAATTGATGACAGAGGTGCGCTTGCAATCGCAAGACGTTCTCGTGGAACTCCTCGTATTGCAAATAGACTTATTAAAAGAGTAAGTGATTACGCACTAGTTAAACATGATGGGAAAATTACAGAAGATATAGCAAATCAATCTCTGGATATTCTAAAAATTGATGAGTTCGGTTTAGATACAACAGATAGAAATCTTTTAAAGCTTATCATCGAAAAATACGATGGAGGACCTGTTGGAATTGAAACAATTGCAGCCGCAATTGGTGAAGATGTTCGAACAATTGAAGATGTTTGCGAGCCATTTTTGTTACAAGTAGGATTACTCCAAAGAACACCTCGAGGGAGAAAAGTTTCTCCTGCTACTTATAGACATTTAGGCTATCTGACAAAACGAAATAACTCAGTTCAACAAAATTTATTTTAAAAAATATTAAAATTTTTAACATTTTTTTTCTAAATTAATCAATTTTTCCATTAAAACTATTTTTAATACAGTACGGGGAAAATTTAGAATATATTTTGGAGGATTTTTATGGTTTCACCTATTTCGAAGAATAGTAAAACTGGTAGTTATGCTACAGCGCAATATAATGCGGCAAAACCAAACGAAAAGGGCAAAAAAAAATACATAGTTGTCAAAGGAGATAACCTTTGGAACATTGCAAGAACTCATATTCAAAAAAATAATGCTAAAAAATCTGAAATATCAAACTTCATGTATGAAATTGCAAAATTAAACAAAAAATCAACAATCAAAGCAATGAACAATTTAAAAGTCAATGAAGTCCTTTATATACCAAATAACAATAATAGTAAAATAGCTAAAGCTCAACCCAAAACAAATACAGCAAAAACAACAAAACAAACCCCAATCAATTCAAAAACTTCTGCGTCTAAAAATACAACAAAACCACAAATAGCAAAGAAACAAATCACACCATTAACAGGAATAAATTATCTGCAAACATCAAAAGAAATAAATAAAATTCTGACTCACCCAAATAGTAGAGTTAACTATACAGAAAAAATGATTTATAAACAAAATCAAATTAAAAAGATTCCACCCAAACTATATATTGCACATGGGAAAGCCGGAATCGACTACTGGACAAAAACAACTACAGGTAAAAATGCCGAAAATAAGTTCTTCTATGAAAAGAATTATTCTTACAACGGAAAACCCTCAGCATTAATCATCTCAAAACGTGAGGGAAATAACTGTCGGGGAAAAATTCAAGCTGAAATTTATGTAAATGTCAATGACAAAGGAAAAGTTACATCATTTTCTTACAACACCCCTGGAGTTAATATAAACGACATTGCATTTGATTATAAAGTTAGTACAAATGGAAAAATGGAAAAACCGACAGATTACGGCTATTATAATACAATTGCAACTTTACCTAAAACTACTGTTGCAAAATTAACAAACAATCTTCAACACATAATTGATAAAAAATTATAAATCACATAATTAATAAGAACAAAGAAAATATTACCTTGTTCCTTAATATTAAAATTGTATTCAACATATTCTTGATGTAAAATCAAAACTATGGTTGAAAATCTTGAAAAAATTAAAGCTGCTATTGATATTGAAGTAAAATATCGTTACATTGATATCCATGGTAAAACGCAAAAATTTTCAAGTTTCATTAAAAAAGAAGCTCAAAAAAATTACAAACTATCTAAAAAAAATCCACGCTGGGAAGTCGTAATTGAATCTTTTGAACACTATCCTTATGCTTCCATCACAGAGAGAAGAAAGGCAATTGAACACTTAATCAGAGTGATAAGAGCGGATATTCAAACGCAAAACCAAGAGCAACAGGAAGAAAAAGAAAGACAAATCCAACGCACTAAACACCCGTCAGAAGTTGATGTTATGTATATCAAAGGTGTTGGTCCAAAAGTTGCATATAAATTAAATAAATTAGGAATATTTACAGCTCAAGATTTGATGATGTATTTTCCGAAAAAACACATTGATTATTCTTCCAGAACTTTAATCAGAGATTTGAAAGAAGGACAAACAACAACAGTTTTCGGATTTATAAAATCAGTTTCATCATTCAACACAAGGAATAATTTATCAGTCACAAGAGTTGTTATCGGAGATGAAAGCGGAAGATTCGAACTCAGCTTTTTCAATGCAAAAGGAAACCGCTATTTGCTTCAAAGAATGAAAACTCAATTTCCACAAAATGCAGGTATTATGGTGTCCGGAGTTGTAAAAATGAACAACTATTCAGGTCAACTTACAATGGATAAACCGACATACTCAATTATGACAGGGGAATTCAAAGAAGATGCAAATTCAAACTTAAATATCGCAAGAATTGTTCCGATTTATACTATTTGTGAAGATTTGAGCATCAAGACATTACGCAAAGCGATTTTCAACGCAATTGAACTTTACAAAAATGATATTAAAAATATAGTGCCGGATTTTATTAGGGAAAGACTTGGCATTATGAACAAAAAAGATGCCGTTAAACAAATTCACTTTCCTGAAACAATGAATGATCTGGAACATGCCAGATTTTCACTAATCTTTGAAGAACTGTTTTTAATCCAATTAAAACTTATCAGACTTCGAGAGAACACCGCAAAAACAACTTCTGCATACAACTTACAAGTTCATAAAGACGGACTAGTGCAAAAGTTCATTGCAGGATTACCGTTTGAATTGACTTCCGGACAAAAACAAGCAGTTAATGAAATCTTGCAAGATATGAATTCTGATGTTCCAATGCAAAGACTTTTGCAAGGTGACGTTGGTAGCGGAAAAACCGTCGTTGCAACGATTATGTTACTTGCGGCCGTTGAAAACGGATATCAAGGAGCTTTGATGGCACCAACAGAAATTTTGGCTCAACAACACTACAACAACCTCGTTCAATGGTTAACCCCACTAGGTTTAAGTGTCGGGCTATTTTTAGGAAGCCATGGGAAAAAAGTTCGACAAAAATTCGAAACAGATTTGAAAAACGGTCAAATGAATATCGCTGTCGGAACTCATGCTCTTATTCAAGAGAATGTAGATTTCAACAATCTTGGCGCAATTGTTGTCGACGAGCAACACAGATTCGGAGTTAAACAAAGAAACATCTTAAAGAGAAAATCACAAAATCCGCAAATGCTTACTATGACAGCAACTCCAATTCCAAGAACATTAGCACTTACCGTTCATGGGGATTTAGATTTGACGGTAATAAATGAACTGCCAAAAGGGAGAAAACCAATCAAAACAATCCTTACAGGCTCGCATAGACAGGTTTGGGATTTGATTAAACAAGAAGTTGAATCAGGCAGACAAGCTTATATTGTTTATCCGTTGATTGATGAAAGTGAAACACTTTCGGCTAAAGCAGCCACAATTGAAGCCGAAAAACTGCAACAAGAAATTTTTCCTCAATTCAAAATCGGATTATTACACGGGAAACTTAAAAATGACGAAAAAGAAGAAGTAATGAAAGACTTTAAAGACGGGAAATATGATATTTTGGTGTCAACAACAGTTGTAGAAGTTGGGGTAGATGTTCCAAATGCAACAGTAATGGTCATTGAAAATGCCGAACGATTTGGACTTTCACAACTTCACCAATTACGTGGACGTGTTGGAAGAAGTTCATTACAATCATATTGCGTATTAATCACTTCTTCCCGTTCTCAAGAAACTCGAGAACGATTAGGAATTATGACCGAAACAAATGACGGTTTTGTCATAGCTGAAAAAGATTTGCAATTACGAGGCCCAGGGGAATTTTTAGGAACGAGACAATCCGGTTTACCGGATTTGATAATTTCTGATATTGTAAGAGATGCAAAAATTCTTGAAATAGCGAGAAACGAAGCAATAGATTTTGTTAAAAACTATAATATTGATGACTTTCCAATGCTCAAAAACGTAACTTCACTTGAAATGTTCACAGGACTTGATATATAAAATTTTGTTAATTCAGTTTCAGGGGCTCAAAAAGTTATGATCTTTTAGCCATTGAACATGAGGTAACAATTCTTTTATTTTAAAATCTCGTCTATCTTTTTTATTGAAAATCTTTTCAGTCATCAAAATATCTCGCTCAGTCAATGAGAGAAAAACAGAAAAAATATTATTTTTCTTATTTCTTTTAACAAGCCTTGAACCACCAACATTCGGATCTATATGTTTTAGAACCAGTAAATCTTTACCTGTTTCTGCATCTTTATTAATAGAAAGCATAAACTCATCACTGCCAAATTGCAAAATGTCATCAATTTTTTTAATAAGCCCAACTTTCAACTCTCGGCGAGTTTCCTTGTTATTCAAACACTCAGTAAGTTTTTCCTGCAAAACAGGCGATAACTTTGTCCCAAAATTTATACTCAAATTATTTTTTACTAAATCCATAAAAACTCCTTTTACGAATTTAAAAACAGGTAAAAATAATTTTTGCTAATTTACTTTTTTAATAAAACAAGTTATAAATTAGTACACAATTTGTACATTAACTTTTCTTGCTCGAGCCTTGTTATCAAAATCAATCAACACAACTTGTTGCCACTGACCAAGTTGTAAAACTCCATCAATCAAAGGTATATGAGTAGAATTTCCAACAATTGAGGCTCTAACATGGGCATATCCATTACCGTCGTGCCACATTTCATCATGATGATAAGTCGCATCAACAGGTGCTATTCTCTCCAATGCTTCGGGCAAATCAACCAACAAACCAGGTTCAAATTCAATATTTGTAATAGAAACTGTACTACCTTGTGCATAAACATATACCACTGCATTCTGCAAAACATGATTATACACAACATTTCTAATTTGTGGTGTAATATCAATTATATCAGTATGTCCTTTTGTATGGACAGTGAAAACATCATTCAAAATAGTCATAATTAAAACATATACCCCTTTGTTGAGTATATCGTACTAAGAACACACTTCGTTTTCAATGAAAAATAAATGAATATTACAAGTGTTTAATAACTATCAAGTTACGTGTAATTTTTTCACCAAGGGGCAAATCATATTCAATAATATCTACAATCTTTGAATTATACTTCTTTAAAATATTTTTCGCTTCCTCAATTTCTTCCGGAGTTTTGCGAGATTTATATGCAACAAAATATCCCCCTTTGTAGAGCTTTGGAAGTGCATATTCACAAATATTTTTTAATGAAGATACCGCACGTGAAGTAACCAAATCAAACTTACCATCTGTATTTTCAACTCTATCACAGACTGCTACTAGATTTTTCAAGCCCAATTTGTCTTTCATTGATTGTACAGCTCGAATTTTCTTTGCAATACTATCAATTGCCGTAACCTTGATTTCAGGATATGTCAACGAAACAGGTAAGGCAGGAAAACCTCCACCTGTACCTATATCAAGCATCGTTTTCGGTTTTTCGTATTTATCAAAAAACTTCTCTAAAGCCAGAGAATCAAAAATATGTTTTTCCCACAAATATTTTTCATCATTTTTCGAAATCAAATTCACTTTAGAATTTTCTTCCAAAAATATTTTCATATAATCGTTATAAAATTCTTTATTTTCCATATTTTTCCTGCAATTTTTTAAAATCTTGTTCATTTAAACGATGCTTAATATCATCAATCCTTGATTGAATCTTATTTAAATTATCCTTGGTAAATGATTTTTTTGCAACATTATATGCTAAAATAAAATACCTATAAGCACCATCAACATCACGTCTTAACATATAATAATCACCCAGCTCAAGAGATGCTCCAGCAATATAGAACGGCTCATTCAACTGTTTTGCATAAGACAGAGCTTGCATCATAAAATCCAACGATTTATTTGTATCTTGAGCTGAGTAAATTTCAGCCAAATGAATTGCCGAATAATACAAACCACTATAATTCTTGGTTATATTATCAATTTTCATGCTCTGATTATAATATTTTATAGCAAGAGCTGAACTTCCGGCTTCGTCAAACAATTCGGCCAAATTTGCCAATGCTCTTGATAAAAACCTATTAGTCTTTGGATTTGAATCCAATTCAATGCATTTTTTATAATATTCAACAGCAGTTTTAGTATTGTTACGTTCATCACTCATGCCGGCAAATTTATAATATAATTCAGAAATCAAAGATTTCTTTGTTTCGTAATTAATCAAAGGAAGAGATTTTTTGTAATATTCATATTCTTCCTGCGGATTGTCACACAATTTTGCAAGAGCCAAATTTACACGAATTTTAATATCATTCGGCAAATCTGAACTGTTATTTAATTCATTTAGAATAAATTTTGCATTATCGTGTTTGTACATGATGTAATAAATATTTGCAATTTCAAGCTTGATTTCTGCAACTTTATCCAAATTTGAAGCATTATAATAAAAATCCTGAGCTTGTGTATAATACTCCAAAGCCTCATACCAATCAGAAGTATTCTTATAAGCTTCCGCTAATTTCACATAAATTGTCGGTAAGAATTTTAAGAAATTATCATCATCTTTTTTTGTCAAAGCATTCTGATATAGTGAAATGACAACTTTATAATTATAATTTTGTTCCTCTTGTCTTGCAGAATTCAACAATTGAGTAAGTGAAAGTTTACTATTCTGCTCTGCGATTTTGGTATTTTCAACCTTTTCTGAAACAAAATCTTTAATTGAATCTGCTATATTGTCTAAAATTGCATTATCTTCAATTATAAAACTGATTTTATCAAGTTTTTCTTCTTTTGTCTCAATATGTGGCTCTTCTTTAGGTTGTTCAAGTTCTTTATGTTCAACTTTCTTTTCAATAGCTTGAAGAGTTTCAGGAACCACTTCAACAACAGGGTTAACGTCAATAACTTGAACATTTTGAGGGTTTATTTCCGGTTTTCGTGGGATAAACATTGAATGATATTCAATTTCATTACGCATTGTTTGACGAGATAATCTCAAATCTCTTTCTAAGGGTTTTAGCGGTAATTGAGTATTATACAAATCAACGCAAGCGCTATGGAGTTTTATCATAACATTTTCTGGTATTTGATGTTCAATAATTTCTCTAAAAGAATCTTTCAAATACAAACTCTCACCATCAACCGACAACAAAGAATTCATAACAAAAAACATTACTCGTTCTTCATTATACAAATGCAAAGATTTTATCAAATTGATATGAATAGGAATCCTCATAACGGTGAGCAATCTGAACAAATGTGCACTCACCGGATCAACAAGGGAAAGAGCTTCTCTCAACACAAATTCTGAAAATGGCATATAACTCTTTGAAAAAGATTCCAAAAACTTCACAAGTGAAAGTTGGCGCAAATTCATAATTTTTACAGACAAATTCAAATATCCATAGTAACCTTTTGATTGCTTGTAGAGTTCTGTCGACAACACACCAATATTCTTTATCCCATTTGCTTTTAAATATTTTTCAAAAATCGGTTGTGACATTGCAAGCAAAGTTGTTGAAGAATATTCAATATCTTCAAAATCATCAAAAGTTGCGCCTCGTGATGTTATTATTATTTTCACATTAGAGAACTTATTCAAATGTTTTACAAAATTCAAAATATCAGCTTTGTTAGTTTTTAAAACAGCTTCAAATGAATTCAAAATAATACATACAGGACGACCGATTGAATTAAAATACGAATTAATTTTTTGAGAAAAATTTTCTGTTTTAATTCTTGGGGGAATAATTTTTCCTTGAAGAGTATATGTTCTAAAATTATCAAAAAAACCTAAAAGCAAATCGTCTAAAATTGTGGTTTCTAAAAAATTATATTTTAAAACTAAAACATCACTATTTAAATACATTGAAACAAAATCAACAATTGAAGTTTTGCCTGTTCCTTTAAACCCATTGACAAGCATTAAATGATTTTTATCTTCCATTAGAAAATCGCAAATTTGTTCAATTTGCTTTTCATTGTTCTCAACCAAAAAGGTATCAATCGGACAATCTTTAGAAATTTCTTTAATATTTATAGGTTTTTCAAGAAAATCTGTTATCATATAATTTTAGTTAACTCTATTTCTTCCATTCTCTTTTGCGTGATATAATCTTTTGTCAGCAGATGCAATAAGTTCAGTCGGTGTCAATCCGTCCTCTTCTCCATAAGTAGAAACTCCTAAACTAATTGTTACATTGCTTTCTTTTCCATTAGCAAGCTTACATTTCTTAGTTCCAATTATGGTACACAATTTATTTGCAATTGCAACGGCTTCTTCGTTTTTGGTATTTGGGAGAATAATACTCATTTCTTCTCCACCATATCTACAAACTATATCGGTTGCTCTGACATTTTTCTTTAATGCAAATGCAACTTGTCTTAACACGGCATCACCTGATTGGTGTCCAAAATTGTCATTAAATTTTTTGAAAAAGTCAATATCAATAATAATCAAAGAAAACACCGTATTATATCTATCAGAATGAGATACAAATCTTTGCATTTGTTCTTGGAAATATCTATGATTATAAAGTTCAGTCAACCCATCTGTTGTTGCAAGTTTGTACTGAGTATCAAAGTCACGAGATTTAATCAAGTATTTAACAATTACCGCAAGAATAAATGCAAATAATACAATAGATAGTGGGGAAACAATTTTTATCCAATAATACTTGAACCTCATAAGTTCATACGCAAACATAACATAAAATGCAGAAATCGTTACAGAAAGTCCAAAAGCAGTCGGCATTGATTGAATTTTCATAACAAAAATCACAGTTAGTAATGCCAATAACAACCCCGCTAAAATATTTACATACTCAGGACATTGTTTGATTAAACTACCATCAAGCAGATTATTTACATAAGTTGCTTGAACTTCTACCCCCGGATAAACCTTATCAACGGGAACCGTTTTAATATCAAACAAACTAGCTGCAGTTGCGCCAAAATAAACAATTTTATTATGAAAATCAAAAGCCTTAATATCGTTATTTTCGACAGCTTTTAATAATTTGTACATTGAAATATTTTCAAAAGTTCCTGCCGGACCGTACCAATTCAAAATAACACTAGCATCTTCATTTGGTTGAACATTTTTTACATTCCCAGATGCCAAAGCTACACGATACCCTAATTGCGGATAATATTTACCATTATATTTTAAATATAATGGCATTTCACGAAGCACTCCATCATCAGAACGAGAAACATTTATCATACCTATGTTGGAGGTTGCATCTAAAATTCCTTGCAAAATCACACGACAATTAGAATATTCAATAGTATCTTTTACATTAGGGTAAGGCTTTACAGTCAACTTCTCAGGAAGTTGAGGAGGAATTCTCAAATCTTCCGGTTGATTATCCAAATTCATTGAGGTGTAAACATTATCATATTTTTTAAACACATTAATCAATGCATTATCAGATTCAATATCACTTTTCATTGATTTTACAAACATCAAATCAAAAGCAACTGTTTTAGGTTGTTGCGCCTCAATATAATCAACCATTTTGGCATACATATCACGTCTTAGTGGCCATTCTCCATATTTATCCAAAATATATTCATAGCTGCCATCATCAATTGCAACAATTACAATATCTTTATTGTGATGACGAACACCGGAATTTGCACTCAAATTTTGGCGAATATCAAAAGTTCTATTCTCCATTGAACCTATAAACGAGAAAAAACTTCCATTTTTGACACTGAAGAACAACAGCACAGCAAAAATAGAAATCCACAAAATATATAAAAACTTTTTCAACATAACCTAAAAAACCTTGTTACTTAACGTTTTCTGTATAATTTAACACGGAAATATTCGCAAGGATATTTTTCACAACAAATTTCTGTTCCAAAATTTTGTTATTTAATTTTAAAACTTCTGTAGCATAAGACAATTCATCTGGATGCTTTAAATATCTAAGTAAACATTGCTCGTGTAAATTCATGATACTCTTCCTATAACGGGTGATAACATTATGATTATGGCAAATTTTCACCTAAATTAAATCAACCTTTTATAGAATTTGAACAAAGATTTCTAATACAGTTAAAGGATATTAATAAAGGAATGCGACAGATTTTAATAAAAATCTGTCGCATTCCAAACCTTATAACAAAGCTTATTACATTTACTTAGATACTACGTAATTTCCACTTGCCAAATTCTGAGCAACTTCAATTGCTTTTTTCAATTGAGCATCATCTTTGTTTTTGATATTTTCTTCTGTCAAATCCACAATAATATCCGGAGTAATACCTTTTTTATGAATATCTGTGCCGTTTGGAGTCAAATATTTTTGAATTGTGATATTAATGCCTGAATTATTCGGAAGTTTGTTGATTTCTTGAACAAGACCTTTACCAAAAGACTGAGTTCCCACTAGAACTGCTCTTTTGTTGTCTTTCATCGCTCCGGAGAAGATTTCACTAGCTGAAGCAGAACCCTTGTTCAATAAAATTACAACCGGTTTTGTTGTTAAAACACCACGAGTAGCTTTTTGGGTTTCTTTGTAACCGTCACGGTCAACAGTACTAACAATTGCACCACCATCAAGGAACATATCTGAAATGTAAATTGCATTACTTAACAATCCCCCAGGATTTGAGCGCAAATCCACAATGAATGCTTTTTTGTTTTGAGAATTATTCAAAATATCTGCGAATTCTTTAGATGCATTCCTGCTGATAAAAGAACTCAATCTGATATATGAAATGTCAGATGGTATTTTGATATTATCAGGAACTTTTTGAGATACAGATTTAATCTCGATTTCTGCACGAGTAATTGTGTATTCTTTAGGCTCCATATCTTTACGTTTAATTAAAAGTGTAACTTGAGTACCCTCTTCACCTCGAATTTGATCAGCGGCTTTATCAACAGTTATACCCTTTGTACTTTTGCCATCAATTGAAAGAATTTCATCATCAGCCATCAAGCCTGCTTTTTCAGCCGGAGTATCTTCAATTGGTGCAATAACCATCAATTTACCGTCTTTAACTCCGATTTGAATTCCAATACCTTTTAATGAACCCTTGATTGAACCTGTTTCATCTGCAAATTCTTTTGGATTTAAGAATTTTGTATAAGGGTCGTTCAAACTTGCAACCATTGTGTCTATTGCAACATAAGCATCATCTTCAGATTTAATAACATTGTCATATTTGTGACGCCATTTACCCCAATCTTGTTCATTGTTTGTCTGGTCAACATATTTTGTATTGATTAATCTCCAAACATTGTCATACAACTCAATAGGAGTCGAAGCTTGAACATTAGATTTAATCACCCAGCCAAACATCACAAGGAATAATCCAAGGAATATTATACTTTTCTTCATTATTTTTCTCATTCTTATTTAAAACCTCCAATAATTCCCTTTTTAACTATGACGAAAATAAAGTCAAAATGTTTCCGCCTAAAAGGGTTATTACTGAGGATATTCTAACACATATAAAAAAAAATGTGAATAATCTAGTTATTTATGCTCAAATTGTAAAAGTTTGAAACCCGCCATTTTTGATTTTTTCTTAACATCAGGGAGTTCATAACATTTTATACATCTTGCTTCGTAAGTTTCATCTCCGCCAATCATAATTAGTGGAGAATTTTTATCTGCAGGTTTTCCGTCAATCAAACGTTGAGTACGAGTAGCATGCTCGCAACCGCACTTCATACAAACGGCATGCAACTTATCAACTTGAGTTGCAATACACATCAATTCCGGCATACAACCAAAAGGTTCTGCTTTAAAATCTAATTCCAAGCCTGTACCGATAACCTTTTTGCCCTCATTCATCAACTGAGTAATTACTTTTGCAATATTTGAATCAAAGAATTGTAATTCATCAATAGCAACAACTTCTGCATCTTTTACTAAACTCAAAATTTGAATAGAATGTTTAACTTTAACGGCATCAAGCCAGAGACCATTTCTTGATTCAATATAATCGCCTTTTGCCCTTGTATCAACATCAGGGGAAATCACTTTAACCTTCTTTTTAGCAATAATACAACGTCTGATACGACGTAAAAGCTCTTCTGTTTTCCCGCAACTCATAGGTCCGGTGATTAATTCAAAACTATATCCTTCCATTTTCCCCTTTTCTTCTCCCAAAATATTTGTTCAAACTATATGCATGATTATAGAACTTAATATGCGAATTTTAAAGTAAATAATTATTAAAAAAAAAGCATGCCGAACACTACTTTTTGGGGAAAATCTTTTCTCGAAGTTTCTTGAAACCTCTACCATAGAAGTATTTAAGTTGTTCTGGGAATTGTTTATTAATATCTAATAAATACATATCATGAACAATAAAACTTCTTAACAAATTTGCAATATCAGAATTTTTAGTCCATACAACTTTTGACTCCACATGCCCGAAAACACTCTCACATTCATCAGCCAAAAGATAAACCAAACGAGAAGAAGCGGAATGGTCAAATCCCTCATGACTATACATCATTCCAAATGGAGAAGTGATTACATCGTACCCCGCAACTTTTATATCAATACCTTTGTCATACGCAACTTCTAAAATCGACTCAATTTGTTTGAAATCAACATTCCAAATCTGCAAATATATTGATTTTTCGGCATTTTGAATAATTTCTTTAACCTTGTTTAAAATATTATCGTAACCATAAATATTATGAATAGGTTCGTTATAATCCTCTTTGACATTAGGAAGTTTCTTTTCTAAATAATCAATAGTTGAAGACATTTTTCTTTTAAAACGCTGAGTCAATTCCTTTGGCGCAATCGGGGAGTACTTTTGAGGTTTGTCATCACTTGAAAAAACTACCTTTTTAACAACAAGTGACTTCAAGGTGTCATAAGCTCTTGCTTGCGGGATATCAGCAATTTGCGACACTTCATAGCCTGTTGCGGGATATTTTTTCAAAAGAGCAACATAAACCTTAGCTTCGTAAGAATTAAACCCCAAATCTTTTAACTTTTCGATAACATCTTCCATAACTGAAATTTTAGCAAATTTGACCTGTTGTTGCAAGTATTTACACTATATTTTGCACGGTAAAAGTTGCAATTATTACGATTTGTAAACAGGATAAAACTTAATAATGACAAGTGTTTTTAAGATTAAAGAGCTAAAAAATTTTAAAAGTATTAAAGTTCAAATACATGAATGTCGACAATAGAAGTATGTAAAAGGTTACGAGTAAATTTTGAAAGGTAGAAGATGATACATTCAAACATTAGAAGTAAGCCATTAATCTAAAAAATTTGTAGGTAAAGCTTAGTATGTTAACATTTCTTTACAGTCTAAAACATACGATATATTTGGGTTTTATCTACTTTGTATATAAAAAGTGTATATTTTGAGTAAATTTTTGAACTCTAAAAACGTTTATAAAGACATAGTGAAACATAATACCAATTTTCGATAAGAAAGAAAGGACTAGAAAAATGGGTACAAATGGTGTGAATGGTGCAAAACCTCCAGTTACCGAAGCATTGCTTTTACAAAAATTACAAGAAGCAAAAGTATCTGAAGATCAAACCAAAATTAATGAAGCAAAAGCAGCTCTTTTCGATTTTAGAGAGACTCACCCGAAAGGTGGTACAGAAGTAGAGCACGCAGAAACTCAACCTTTGACAGCAGAACAACAAGAAGCTAAAGCAACTGCTCAACAAAAAGCAAATGAAGAAATTGCTCAAATGAAAGCAGCTGCAGTTATTGATAAACATGAATCAAAAGCTGACGGCAAAATGGCTACAGATACAACTGCTTTAAAAGGTCAAGAAAGATATGCAAATAAAGAAGATGCCAAAACAGAATTCGGAGTTTCCGGACGTAAAGCTGGAAAGATTGCAAAAGCAGCAAGACAAAACCTTGAAGCTATGAAATCCTATGATGCAGTTGAAAAAATCTTTACTGATAAAAAACAATATGAAGCTGCAGTAAAAGATGCAAAAGATAAGGGTCAATGGGATAAAGAACACCCTAAATATACTCTACTTGAAGGCAAAGCTTTAAAAGGTGCTAAAACTTTAGCCGCAAAATCTAAAGAAAGTGTGGATAATGCATTAGCATCATATAAGAAATATGCTGCAATGTATGAAAATCCTAATACATCAGCAAAAGATAAAGACAAAGCTTTTGAAGTAATGAAGAAAGCAGCAACATATATTGCAAGAGATTATAATGCTTCTCAAATGGTAAAAGAAGACGGCTCAATTGATGCTGAAGCTTATAAGAAAACAATGCTTCAATACACAGGTTCAGATTTCAAAGCAGGCTTAGATGAAAGAAAAGTTCTTAAAGGCAGTGCAGAAGTTAAAAACCATACAACAAAAGCAATGTTTGAAGCTGCAGGTTTAGATGTAAGATTGAATTATACAGGTGTTAAAAAAGCTGCAGCAGGTTTAGGCACACTTGGTGCAGGTGCTCTAGCTGGCGTATTAGGAGGCGGAGTCTTAGCTACCGCAATCGCAAGTGCAACAGCAACAGCTACAGCTACAGCGACAGCAACAGCTACAGCTACTAACCACTGGACAGCATCAAATGGTGAAGAATTCTTTGACCAAGCAGAAGCATCAGATTCTCAAACATCTACTGCAACAGCTTCCAAAGTAGCAGAAGCAACTGCTAGAATTTCCAAAGGAGAACAAGCATTAAGAGGTCTTTTAGGTGCAGTTGTTCCAGGGGTAATTGCAGCAGTTGTAACAAAAGATAATGGTGAAAAAGACATCTTCAAAGGTGCTTCCGTTGATGAAGTTTTAAGTAACAAAGTAAAAGTTTCAGGTAAAACAAACCAAGCAATTATGAATAAAATATTGGAAACTTCAATCACAGGTGATGCTGAAAGAGATAAAATGATTAAAGCCGCAATCTTAACTAATGCAATTGGTGAAAGAACAGGCAAGAGTGCAAATAGACGTGAGTTGTTAGCAGCTTATGAAGCAACTAAGTTCTTAAGCAATAATAAAGACTTAGTTGAACCGGAAGAGAAACCACAAACTACTCCCCCTCCGTCCCCTACTCCTCAACCTCCAACAGAAGAACCTCCAACAACAATTCCTCCATCAAATCCGACTCCACCGCAAGAGGAACCATGCAAAGATTATCAAGATAGATATTCTGGAGTAATTTCTTCTCGTAAAGTTAGAGGACACGGACAATCTCCATACTGGATTTCACAAGCTTATGTAACTCCAGATGGCAAAGAGCTAACAGCAGCCCAACGTAAAGACTTACAAAAACAGTTAGGTAAAATTGAAAATAAACAAGCTCAAGTTCGTGAAAACGGTCACATTGGATACCAATATAAAAATGTAATTACCTTATCTGATGGAAAAGAAGTTGTACTCGCAAAAGATGCAGCAGATCGTATTGGAACAGGTCAAATTAAAAAGATGAGAACCGTTATTGTTAATGGTAAAGCAGTTCGACAAGTACGTGCAGTTCACTGCGGTACAAATACTCCAATTGATGGTCCAGAAGGCGATTGGCATGATGAGTAATAAAAACTAAATAGTTATTTGACAGGGTGAAATCAAATGATTTCACCCTGCTTTTTGTTGTTATAAGTTTCACTAACCTCATCATTGTTGGTAGCAAGCACCCTAACTCCAAATGGAATTGCCCTAAGTCCATTTTGAATCCAATAACCATCTTCTTGCTCAAACTCTTCCGTCAAAGAAAAATAAGTCGAACCGGAACCTGTCATCATTGATTTAGGATACTTATTCTTTATAAACTGCAATTGCGGGTAATCCTCAATCACCGCCCATTCTAAATCATTTTCGAAATTATCTCTTGTTTTTAAAGCTTTACTATTATTTTTAAGTTCTGCAAACTTCGTATATGCCTCTTTAGCTGAAATTCCGAGTGCTTTAGGCTTAATTAAATTTACATTGAACTCTTCAAATTCTAATGGTTCTGTAACCTCCCCACGACCTGTTGCAAGGATTCGTCCGCCATTCAAACATACATTCAAATCAGAGCCCAACCCAGCACACAAATAATTCAACTCATCACGAGTCAAAATATCTTTAAAAATTTTATTTAAGCCATAAAGAGTTCCGGCAGCATTAGTACTTCCACCCGCAAGCCCAGCAGATACAGGAATAGATTTATCAATATATATTGAGATTTTTTTGTTTTGCAAGTTCGTTTTATCTAAAAATAATTTTGCCGCTTTATAAACAAGGTTCTTTTCATTATACGGAATTTCTTTATTATTTCCATCAAGTAGAATTTCAGATGTTGAATAATTTTCAATATTTATTGTCAAATAATCAAACAAATCAATAGTCTGCATAATGCTTTCTATATTATGAAACCCATCTTCTCTTTTATTCAAAACTTTCAACAACAAATTGATTTTTGCAGGACATTGAATTTTTATACTTTGCATAATATTAAAATTTATCCTTTTTGCAACTCTTCAGACAATTTACCAAACATTTCAATTGACAACTTTTCACCTCTTGTGTTTTCATCAATTCCAAGATTTGATAAGGCTTTTATAACTGTTTCTTTAGGGAATGCAGCATTCATCAAACAGTTTTTGATATTTTTACGACGTTGTGCAAATGCAGCTTTAATTACTCGTCTGAAATATGAATAATCAGTCAATTGAAGTTTTGGAGTTTGTTTTACATCTAATTTTACTAGTGCCGAGTTCACTTTTGGTGCAGGATAAAAACATTTTCGGCCAACAAGACGAAGAATCTTAACATCTGCCCAAAACTGAGAAAGAATCGTTAACAAGCCATACTGTTTTGACGGAGAATCAGGAGTTGCAACCATTCTACGAGCGACTTCTTCTTGCACCATAAGAATAATATCTTTAATTTGACTTCTGTTTTTATTAGCCAAATCATCAATTTCGCCCAACAAATGAGCAATAATCGGGCTTGTAATATAGTATGGAATATTGGCAACCACTTTAAACTTTTCATTTGTTAAATTTGACAAATCTGTTTTCAAAACATCATTATGAATAATTTCCAAATTTGGAGCTTCAAGTTTTTTAAGCTCTGCAATTGCTTCTTCATCAAGTTCAATTGCAATAACCTTTTTAGCATGTTTAACTAACTGCTCTGTCACAAAACCAACCCCAGGACCGATTTCAAGAACGGTATCATCAGGAGTGATTTGTGCAAAATCAATGATATCTTGAATAACTTCACCATCTACAAGGAAATTTTGTCCAAGACGTTTTTTAGTTCTAAAGTATCTTGCTCTATCGAAGTAGTTCATCTTACTAATTATAATACCACACATGGATAAATGTTTACAAAGTTTTATTTGATATTTTAAAGAATGTTATAATATTATGGGGACGAGGATAATAACATGATTAAACTTGGACAAAGAAATGAGCTATTAAAAGAAGACATCTTAAAGCTTTACACAAAAGGTTTTACAAGACCCGAAGATTTTACAATAGGGATTGAGTATGAGAGATTACCTATCTCGGCAACGTCGTATAAATCGATTGACTATTGGACAGAATACGGAATTAAAAATCTTTTAGAAGAATTTGCAAAAGAGAACTCTTGGGATTACATACTAGATGAAAAAAATGTAATAGGACTGCAAAAAAATCATGATACTATTACTCTTGAACCGGGGTGTCAAATCGAAATTAGCGCCAAACCGGAAAAAACAATTATACAACTCAAAAACAAAATTGATGCTATAAATTCAAAACTTGATTCAATTTTGGAAAGCATGAATATAAATCTATTAAATTATGGTGTTTCGCCTTATTCAACTCACAAATCAATAAATTTGATACCAAAACAAAGATATAAAATCATGGCTCGATATTTGTGGGGTATTTTATCTGATGTTATGATGAGAGAAACCGCAGGAATTCAATGCTGTATCGACTTCAAGTCCGAAGAAGATGCAATGAGAAAATTTAAACTTGCAAATAAACTAAGCCCTTTCATGACCGCAATGTTTGCGAATTCGCCAATCCGGGGCGGAGTTGACACCGGTTATAAAACATTTAGAGGACTTAGTTGGCTTAATACCGACAACGACAGATGCGGATTTTCCGGAAAAATTAGTGAAGAATTCTCATTTGAGGATTATATTGACTGCGTGATGAAAACTCCGATGATATTTATTCATCGAGACAATTTAAATATTGAACTGAATGGAGATATAACATTTGAAGAGTTTATTAAAAACGGATTTCACGGAGAATCTGCAACACTTGGAGATTATGAGCTTCAAGCAAATCTCTATTTCCCAGAAGTTCGATTGAGAAACTTTATCGAAATCAGAAACCATGACTGCGTTGGTGGAAATTTGAAATATGCAATCCTTGCAATCTACAAAGGAATCATGTATGACAATTGTGCAATGGACGAGTGCGAAGAACTGTTCAAACATCTTCAATACAAAGATTTTTCAGAACTTAGATACAATGTTCCAAAACTTGCACTTCAAGCAAACATCAAACGAGCAAAAGCAGCAGATTATGCTAAAGAAATCATTAAAATTGCAGAAAAATCTCTCCGTAGAAACCAAACAGGTGATACACTATTTCTTGATGAAATCAAAGAATATACCGAAAAAGGACTATCTCCGGCAGACATTATCCAAAAGAATTGGAACGGTTCTTGGAACAAAGATTTACGAAAACTCATCAAGTATTTAAATTCTAAAAACTAAAATTTATCAGGTTCCAAGTGAATACTTGAAGTTACATCACCCAAGCGATTTTTCAATTCTCTCTCAACAGAGTCACAAATTGTATGACAATTAAAAATTGTCATATCTTTAGGGAAAATAAGAGTTAAAGTTATACTTTTTTGAGGACCTAATCTTCTTGCCCTCAAATCTTTATAACCAACAATCCCTTGAGCTTTAAACGTATCTAAAATATCATCAATAGCTTTCAAATCGGATTCAGGCAATGAACAATCTAACAAATTGTTCATTGTGCTTTTTGAAATTGAAAAACCTGCTCTAAAAATTACCAATGCAACAATTATTGCAACAATAGGGTCTAACAAATGTATTTCGGTCAATTTTATGAGTAGCAAACCAAGAAATACACCAACAGATGATAAAATATCTGTTCTTAAATGTTCTGCATCTGCGTACAATGAAACAGATTCAGATTTTTTTGCAACTTTAAATAATACCGTACTTACAACAAAGTTTGCAACAACAGAAAAACCCATTACGTACAATCCAATTGTTGTATCAACAGAAGCTGTTGCAGGGTTGAATATTTTTTTTAAAGCTTCATAAACAATAAAAGCTGCTGCAAATATAATCAAACCACCCTCAATAAATCCGGACATATCTTCATATTTTCCATGCCCGAATGGGTGAGTTTTATCTGCGGGTTCAGAAGATTTCATAACAGAGAAAAATGTCAAAACAGATGCTAAAAAGTCACTCAATGAATGTATAGCTTCTGAAATAATACTTATACTGCCAGAAATATGCCCTGCAATAAGTTTTAAAATAATTATTACAGAATTAGAAAAAATAGATAATCCTGCTGCGAATTTTTTTTCTGTCTCAATCTTCATAACAGTTTCATTATACTCTTCGACAAGAAAAATGCAAATTATTAGACCAAATATTTCCTCTAACAAGATATTTTCAAAAATCACAAAAACTGATACAATGAAGAAAACCGAAAAAAGGTAAATTCAAATGAAAAAATTTCTACTACTTTTATGTTTAATATTCGTTTCAACAAGCATTGTAATTTCTGAAAATGGGTTTTATTCTTCAAACTATATTAATAATCTCGAGAATTGTTCAATATTTATGAGTAAATCTGATATAGAAATTCCACAAACAGATATTGCACCACTCCACATGCAAATAACAGAAAGTATTTCCGGCTGGAAAAATGGCAAGTGTATAACTAACGGGAAAATATACAGCAAAGAATTAAAGCAAGATATTTTGACAACACATTGCGAATTTGACGAAAAACAACTTGCACAAATCGTGAAAGACATGGAAAAAGCAAACAAGGGGACTTTTGAAGATTATAAAAAAGTCCAAGAAAAAATGTATGCAAAGAAAAGCACACTTTGTACCGCAACAGATTTAATTAAAGCAAAATAATTTTTATTGCACTCTAAAATGCATCAAAAGAATCATCTTTAATAGGGTTTTTGAATTTCGTAATATTGCCTTGGAATAACAATTTGATTGTTCCGACAGGACCGTTTCTGTGTTTTGCAATTATGACTTCTGACAAACCTTTAGATGAAGCTTTGATATTTTCTTCTTCTTCTGATTCACCTTTGTTATAGTAATCTTCACGGTAAATAAACATTACGATGTCGGCATCTTGTTCAATAGAACCGGATTCACGCAAATCGGACAACATCGGACGTTTATCGTTACGACCTTCAACTGCACGTGACAACTGAGATAGTGTAATAATCGGAACATCAAGTTCTTTTGCAAGGATTTTCAAACCTCTTGAAATTGCAGAAATTTGTTGCAAACGGTCATCTTTTCCGCCACCTTCCATCAATTGCAAATAGTCTATTACAATCAAGCCCAAATCTTTTTGTTGAGTTTTCAATCTTCGACACTTTGTTCGGATATCTGTTAAAGTACAACCACTTGTATCATCAATATAAATAGGTGCTTGGCTAAAATCATTCATAGCCATAGCCAATTTATCCAAATCTTGTTGTAACATATTACCTGTTTTTAATCTTTGAGAATCCACCTCCGCATAAGAACACAACATTCTCTGTACCAACTGAGAGGCTGACATTTCAAGAGAAAATATACAAACAGGAACTTTTTCATTTATGGCAACATTTTGCGCAATGTTCAATGCGAATGCAGTTTTTCCCATCGCAGGACGAGCAGCAAGAATTATCAAATCCGATTTGTGCAACCCACTCATCATAGTATCCATTTCATAAAAACCGGTACTCAATCCAGATAGCTCATCTTTGTGATTAAATCTGTATTCAATACTATCCCACGTGTCTAATACCAAATCTTTAACATGCTTCAAATCAGCAGTGGCTTTACTTGATCCAATATCGAAAATCAATTTTTCAGCCTGCTCTAAAGATCTGTCGCTCGGTTCTAAATCATAACCGTGACTTACGATTTCTGAACCCGCATTGATTAAGGCTCTTTTTACGGATTTTTCTTGAATAATTTTTGCATAATATGAAATATTTGTTGTTGTAATTGTATTTTCAGCCAAATCATTAATATATGCTCTACCGCCAACAGCATCAAGTTTCCCGCTATAATTCAAAACTTCTGAAACAGTTACAATATCAATATTATCATTGTTATTAAACAATTGAAGCATCGCTTCATAAATATATCTGTGAGCCGGCTTATAAAAACTCTTAGGAAGCAATGTATCAGAAACTTTTGCTAAAGTCTCCGGATTAACTAAAATCGCACCAAGAACGGCTTCTTCAGCTTCTACATTCTGTGGAATTAATGACTCATCAACTTTTCGTCTTGTTTCTTTTGAAGTTACAGGCATATATTTTATTTCCTCTTTTATAATAATTCTATTACATAAAAGATTTCATTACCTGTTTGATTACATAATTTTTACAAAAAATTTAAGCAAAATTTTCAAAACGAGGTTGAGCCTTAATTCTACACATAAGAAGTGTAATATATTCTCTGTTTCCTTTTTCACCGGTTCGTCTGAATATATCTTGGGCAGATTTTAACTTTTTCAAAGCCAAATCAGGTTCTCTTTTCCAGATTAACTTACTCAATTCTGTTTGAATATAAGCAAGCATCGTTTCGTAATCTTTTCTAGGAGCCGGAGGTCGAGAAATTGTATGGAATTGACCAACAACTTTATCATAAGATGATGTAATAGTTTTCAAACATCTTTCTTGCTCAAACAAAATGTTTACATAATCATGCAATCTTGCCGGTTGACAATAAATAAGACGCCTGATATCATTCAACCTTGCAAGCATGTGTATCGGGTCATTATTGCGTTGAGCTGCTTTATAACCTTTATAAGCATAATATTCTAATTCTTTAGGGAATGGTTCTGTAATTTTTGCAAGCAAGCTATAAACAATACCTGCAAAATTTCGATTTTGTCCGGATTCCAATTGTTCTGCCAATCTATCAGCTCTTTGGCAAAATAATTGACGCTCATTTGCAAGCATATAGTCATTCTTAATTGAGCGAAGTTCTGTAGCAAAGAAGTTCGGTGTTATTTTTTTCTGATTTGAGAATATGAACTTTGAAAATTTTCTAAAATCAGGTAAATTCTTAACTATCCCTGTTGGAATTTTTACCATATGTTTATATTTTCCCCTGTATTATAATAAAGTATTTTTACAAAGGAAAATTGCTTAAATCTTAATATAAAATTAGGGCGGAGTTTTTAAAAACTCCGCCCTAATTGAATTTCTATTTAATTGCTTCAACACAATCCGGACAAATACCGTCAGAATTTAGTTCTCTATATTTCCAACATCTTGTACATTTTTCACCGCGAGCCTTTGTAACCCAAACAGTATAACCGTCTTCAACATATTCATTCAAAACATCTTCCGGTTTTTCTTTTGCCAAATTAGCTTGAGAAACAATATAAATATCAGCCAAATCTTTTTCATTTGCTTTTAATATTGCATCATTTTCGGCTTTAATCCATACTGCGACTTCTAAAGAACTACCTACTTTTTTGTCTGCTCTCAAAGGTTCAATTGCACGAGAAACAACTTCTCTGGATTTCAAAATTTTTGTAAAATCTTCTTCTAGTTGTGGGTTGTTCCATTTTTCATTAACAACCGGCCAATCTGAAAGCAAGATGCTAATCAATCCACCACGTTGAACTTCCGGAACATTTTGCCAGATATCTTCTGCTTGGTGAGGCATTACAGGAGCCAAAATCTTAACTAATGCCATCAAATTTTCAAATAAAACAGTTTGACAAGCTCGACGTGATAATGATTTTTTGCCTGCTGTGTATAATCTGTCTTTTACAATATCCAAGTAGAATGAACTCAAATCAACCGCTGCAAAATTTTGCAATGATTGGAAATACTTGTAAAATTCATAGTTTTCAAAAGATACCGTAACTTCCTCAATCAATTTGTTTAATTTATGAAGTGCAAACTTATCAATATTTTTAAGTTCATCATATTCAACGTAATCAGTTTCAGGATTGAAATCAAACAAGTTTCCAATCAAAAATCTTGCAGTATTTCTTGTTTTCTTAAAGATTTCAACCAATTGACCAACAATATTATTACCGATTTTAATATCGTTTCTGTAATCAACTGAAGCCGCCCACAATCGCAAAATGTCTGCACCATACTTTTTGATAATATCATCTGGGCGAATAAAATTACCTAAAGATTTAGACATCTTACGTCCGTCTTCTCCGAATACGAATCCGTGAGTAAGAACTTGTTTATAAGGAGCTTTGCCTTGAGTTGCAACAGAAGTCAATAATGAAGACTGAAACCAACCTCTATGTTGATCAGAACCTTCAAGATACATATCAACAGGAGTATGACCTAATTCCTCGCTTCTTTTTTCAACGACAGCTCTCCAAGAAACACCTGAATCAAACCATACGTCCATAATATCTTTTTCTTTTCTAAAATGTTTTTTACCACATTTAGGACATACAAAACCCTCCGGCAAAAGTTCTTCTGCAGAATATTTAACCCACGCATCAGAGCTTTCTTTTTCAAACATTTTAGCAACATTCTCAATCGTTGAATCATTACAGATAACTTCTCCACAATCTTCACAGTAGAAGATAGGAATTGGAACGCCCCAAGCACGTTGTCTTGAAATACACCAATCCGTACGGCTTTCAACCATATTACCAATACGATTTTCACCACTTGCAGGAATCCATTTTACACCATGAACCGCTTCAAGTGCTTTATCTCTAAATTTATCAACTTTAACAAACCATTGCGGAGTTGCTCTATAAATTACAGGTTTTTTACATCTCCAACAATGAGGATAACTGTGTTGAATATCTTGTTGTTTTAATAATGCACCACAGTTTTGAAGCATTTCAATAACCATTGAATTTCCTTTATAATAAGGAACATCAACAAGTTCATCAATACCAACAGTATCTGTCCAAACTCCACGGCCATCTAATGGTGAAAATACTTCAATTCCATATTTGCAACCAACTTCGTAATCTTCCAAACCATGACCAGGAGCGGTATGAACAGAACCGGTACCTGCATCTAATGTTACGTGTTCGCCCAAAATAATTGGAGATTTTCTATTTAGTAATGGGTGTTTTGTATTCAATAATTCTAAGTCTTGACCGGAACATGTACCCAATACTTTAATATCAGCTTCATCCCACTCAACATCATTCAAGAATGAATTCAATAATTCTTCTGCAACAACATAAATATCATTTTTGTATTCAAAGAATGTATAAACAAATCTTGGGTGCATTGAAATAGCCATATTTGATGGAATTGTCCAAGGAGTTGTTGTCCAAATAATTGCATAAATATCTTTATCAGTTTTTGAACCCAAAATATTTTCAATTTTTTGAACTGCATCATCTTCAAACTTAAATCTTACATAGATAGAAGTAGATGTATGATCAGCATACTCAACTTCAGCTTCAGCTAAAGCAGTTTCACAGGCAGCACACCAATAAACAGGTTTTAGACCTTTTTCAATGTAACCTTTTTTATACATTTCACCAAAAACTCTAACCTGTTCAGCTTCATATTCAGGATTGATAGTCAAATATGGGTGCTCCCAATTACCCAAAACACCTAAACGTTTGAACTCACTCTCTTGACCTTTCAAATTTTTATGAGCAAATTCTCTACATTTTGCACGTAATTCAGCTTCTGAAATAGAGTGACGTCCACCTTTAAGTGTTTTAACAACCGCATTTTCAATAGGTAATCCATGCCCGTCATACCCCGGAACATACGGAGCATAAAAACCTCTTTGTGATTTATATTTAATAAGAATATCTTTTAAAATTTTATTTAAAGCCGTACCAACGTGAATTTTTTCAGAACTCAAATACGGAGGTCCATCGTGAAGTACGAAAGAATTAGTTTTGTCTCGTTCACCAATCATTTTTTCGTAAATATTATTTTCTACCCAAAATTTTTGGATTTCTAATTCTCTAACAGTTGCATTTGCTCTCATTGGTAAAGTTGTTTGAGGCAAATTCAGTGTATCTTTAAATTCTGTTTTAGTACTTTCTGCCATATTTATTTATCCTCTGTTTCACTGGTTGTAACTTTTTCACAAATAACTTTTTTCGGTGCAGAAAATTTCCAATCTTGTTTTTCTGCATCACATTGTTTTATAAATAAATCCATTTTGTTATAATCAAAAGCATTTTCCCATCTTGCAATAACAACAGTAGCAACACAATTACCGACAAGGTTAACTGTTGTTCTACCCATATCTAAAATTTGGTCAATACCGAGAAGAATTGCAACACCTATTAATGGGATATTGAAACTTGCTAAAGTTCCTGCAAGAACAACAAGTGAAACCCTTGGAACCCCTGCAACACCTTTACTTGTCAGCATAAGCGCAAGCATCATCAAAATTTGTTGATTCAACCCCAAACTAATACCACAAATTTGAGATGAAAAAATTACTGCCATTGCAAGGTATAATGTACTTCCATCAAGGTTAAACGTATAACCCGTTGGCATTACAAAACTAACAATGTTTTGCGGAACACCAAATCTTTCCATAATTTCTAAAGCTTTAGGAAAAGCCGCCTCTGAACTTGCAGTAGTAAATGCCAAAATTGCAGGTTCTTGTATCGCTTTTAACAAATTACGAAGAGATATTCTTGCATACTTACAAGCAATAAATAAAACCAACAAAACAAAAACTGCAAGAGCTGTATATAATGAGAAAATTATTTTTGCATAATTTTTAAGAATTGAAAGCCCGTTCATACCAACAGTAGAAGCCATTGCACCAAAAATACCCAGAGGAGCAAAATACATTACATATTCAGTAAATTTGAACATAATTTGAGAAACAGAATGTAGTAAATCCATAACCGGCTTAGCTTTTTTACCTACTGTACAACAGGCAACCGCCATAAAGATTGAAAAAACAACAATCTGTAGCAAATTTCCCTCAGCCATTGACTGAACAATACTTGTAGGGAAGATATTCATAACCATTTCAGAAATTGAAGTGTGCGGAGTTGTAACAGCCATCAAACCTGCTTCTTTTAGAAGTTCCGGATTCGCAACAGTGCCGGAAATAAACCCTTTCCCGGGGTTGAAAATATTTCCCATTGTTAAACCAATAACCAAAGCTAATGTCGTAACAACTTCAAAATAAACAATTGTTTTGACACCAATTTTACCAAGCTGTTTAACATCACCATGCCCCGCAATACCAGTCACCAAAGTTGCGAACAACAATGGGGCAATAATCATTTTTACCATACGCAAAAATATAACGGCAAACGTCCTCATTTTAACCGCAATATGGGGGCAAAAATGACCAAATAACATACCCAAAACAAGGGCAATAAATATCAATAATGTAAGTCGTGAATGTTTCAATTCTAACCTCTTGGTTTTGATTATAAAACAAACATGCCAGACATTGCACAGTTGGGTAATATTTTGTAAAATTTCTTGAAGTTTATTTGTCCGAGATTGAAAAAGATTCGCTCATTTTGGTTTCCTAGACAAAAAAAAGAAGACAATTGTACAAAAATTACACCCAAATTTCCTAAACTTTTGCTTGAAAAAATCATTTTTATAACATATAATCTTCGTGTAAAAATGGTTGTAGAATGAAAGGAGAGTTTATTATGTGGGAAAAAGATATTAATATCCACGACGTAAAAGAAATTCGTACAAGAACTAGTGTGTTCTTTGGTGTTGGAGCAATTCAAAAAATCCATGATATTGCAAAAGACATCAAGTCAAAAGGAATCGACAAAGTTATTGTTATGTCAGGAAAACATGCATACAAATCAACTGGAGCTTGGGACGTTGTTGAAGCAGCTTTGAAAGAAAACAGTATTGGTTACATCAATTTTGACCAAGTTACACCAAACCCTAACACTCATCACGTTAATGATGCTGCAAAAATGGCTAGAGAATTCGGAGCAAAAGCAGTTATCTCTATCGGTGGAGGTTCTCCAACTGATGCTGGTAAATCTGTTGCTATTTTGCTTGAATATCCTGACAAAAACGCAGACGATATTTATGAATTCAAATTCACACCAACAAAAGCTGCTCCGGTTATTTCAATCAATTTGACTCACGGTACAGGTTCTGAAACTAACAGATTTGCAGTTGTAACAAACCTTGAAAAGAACTTCAAACCTGCAATTGCTTACGATTGTATCTATCCGACTTATGCAATTGATGACCCTCAATTGATGACAAAATTATCTCCAAAACAAACAAGATATGTATCAATTGATGCTGTTAACCACGTTGTAGAAGCTGCAACTTCAACAGTTGCTTCTCCTTATTCAATTTCTTTAGCAAAAGAAGTTATTGAACTGGTTGCAAAATACCTACCAAAAGCTATTGCAAATCCGGAAGATTTAGAAGCCAGATATTTCTTATGCTACGCAGCTATGATGGGTGGTGTAAGCTTTGATAACGGATTGTTGCACTATACACACGCACTTGAACACCCATTGAGTGCAGTAAAACCTGACTTATCTCACGGTTTTGGTTTAGCAATCTTATTGCCATCTGTAATCAAAACTATCTACAAAGATAAAGCAGCAACTTTGGCTGACATCTTAGCTCCAATCGTTCCTGATTTGAAAGGTGAAGCTTCTGAAGCTGAAAAAGCAGCTAATGGTGTTTATGCATGGTTAAAATCAGTTGATGTTCCTGAAAAACTTACAGATATCGGATTTGCAGAAGCTGATGTTGATAAATTAACAGATTTGGTATTCACTACACCATCTCTAGCTGGTTTGATTGACATCGGTCCAAGCGGTAATTCAAGAGAAGTTGTTCGTGCAATCTACGAAGATGCTCTAAAAGCTTAGAGAAAAGAGCTGAAAGTAGATCAGCATTGACCACAATCAACAAATAAAAATTATAACAGTGCGGATTCAATTGAACCCGCACTGTTTCATATTAATATGATATTAAAATAATATAAAGTTATCCCAATAAACATTCATTTGTACTATAATTGATATAACGGACAGTTAAGAAGAGGGAAAAACATGATTGATAAAACAGCGATTATTCACCCATCAGCAAAAATTGCAGAAGATGCAATTATCGGACCTTATGTAGTAATCGGCGAGGGTGTAACAATTGGAAGCGGAACTAGAGTAATTTCTAATGCTCACATTGAACACGCAGAAATTGGTAAAAATTGTACAATTTCACCATTCGCAACAATTGGTTCCGAGCCACAAGACTTAGGTTACAAAGGTGAAGATACAAAAGTTGTAATCGGAGATGAAACAATTATCAAAGAAAACGTAACAATTCACAGAGGTGCAGCTTGCGGAGATTATACAACAAGAATCGGTAACAAATGTTTATTAATGGTTGGTTCACACGTAGCACACAACTGCGTTTTAGCGGATCAAGTTATTTTAGCAAACCTTGTAACTTTAGGTGGACACGTTCACGTTGGATTTGGTGCTTTCGTAGGCGGAATGAGTGTATTCCACCAAAACATTAGAATTGGTGATATGGCAATTATCAGCGGTTTCTCAGCATCTCGTCAAGATATCTTGCCTTACTCTAAAGGAGAAGGCAGACCTCCTGTTCCACGTGGAATTAACGTAATCGCAATGAAAAGACGTGGAGTTCCGTTGGAAATCAGAACTGCAACAAATGAGGCATTTAAACTGTTAATTTCTGATGAATACAACACATCACAAGCGATTGAAAAGATTAAAGCAGAAATTCCAATGAACGAGTATATTGAAAAAATGATTGAATTCATTCAAACGTCAAAAAGAGGTGTTCTTTTAAAATCACACAAAAAAGGACATGAATGTTTGTCTGATGAAGATTAATCTTTTATAAAAATCTAATAATTTTTTCAAATGACAGATTTTATATCTGTCATTTGTTTTATTTCAGAGAATGCTCAAGATTTATCATTAAAAATGTAAATTTAAAAGACATACAGTACTGTATGTCTTTTAAATGGCTGGGACGGAAGGATTCGAACCTCCGAGATGGCTGGACCAAAACCAGCTGCCTTACCACTTGGCGACGTCCCAATATTCACCTGTCTATATCTATATTCTATTCCCTAAAAAATTATTGTCAATAACTATTTCTAATTTTTTAGGCAAAATGAATAATTTTACCCTAAACTCTTTTGATTGCTCTAAGTGAATTTAACACCGCAAGCAAAGTTACACCAACATCTGCAAATACAGCACCCCACATGGATATAAAACCATAAGCTCCGCAAATTAAAAACAAAATCTTAATCCCAATTGCAAAAATAATGTTTTGTTTAACAATTGTCATTGTACGTTTTGCAATTGTTATTCCGGCTTGAATTTTTGGAAGTTTGTCGTCCATAATAACAACATCAGCAGCTTCAATTGCGGCATCTGCACCAATTCCGCCCATCGCAATCCCAATATCCGCCCTTGTCAAAACCGGAGCATCATTGATTCCATCTCCTACAAAAATAACTGTTTTATTTTTGTCTTTTTGAGTAATTATTTCTTCTAACTTCTCAACTTTATCTTTAGGCAGCAATTGAGAATAAACCTCTGCAATACCTAATTTAGTTGCAACAGTTTTTGCTGTTTTTGAATTATCACCTGTAAGCATAACCGTTTTGATTTTATTCTTGTTAAGAGAAGAAATTGTTTCTTTTGCATAATCTTTTATTGTATCTGAAATTACGATAAAACCCAAATACGTGAAATTCTGTGCGATATAAATTATTGTTCCGGTTTCATTTACAGGAATATAATCAATTCCGAATTTATTCATAAGTTTTTCATTTCCTACAATAATTGTATTCCCAGAAATATTTGCCTTTACTCCATTTCCGGCAATTTCTTCTACATTTGTTATTTCTGATTGAATAATTTGATTTGAATATTTTTCTTTAATTGATGTAGCAATTGGGTGATTTGAATAACTTTCTGCATAAGCCGTAAGTTTCAAAAGTTCATCTTCGTCAATTCCAGATTGTGGAACTATTTTCACAACTTGAAATTTCCCTTTTGTAAGAGTTCCGGTTTTGTCAAAAACTACAGCATAAGGTTTTGACAAACCTTCAAGATAAGCACTCCCCTTGATTAAGATTCCTTGACACGAAGCGCCACCAATTCCTGCAAAAAAACCTAATGGAACAGAAATTACAATTGCGCACGGACATGAAATTACTAAGAAAGTCAAAGCTCTGCTAAACCAAATACTGAAAATACCATTAAAAATAATAGGCGGAATAATTGCAAGTAAGACTGCCAAAATCACAACTGCAGGGGTGTAAATTCTTGCAAATTTTGTGATAAAGTTTTCTGCTTTGGCTTTTTTAGAACTTGCATGTTCAACCAATTCCAAAATTTTAGATACTGTTGATTGAGAATAAATTTTATCAACCTTGATTTTAATAAGCCCATTTGTATTGATACAACCACTAATTGCAGAATTTCCAACAGACAAATTTTGAGGAACAGATTCTCCCGTTAGAGCTGAGGTATCAATAATTGCACTTCCGTCTGTTATAACACCATCTAGTGGAATTTTTTCACCTGCTTTTACAATAATTGTTTCACCTATATTTATTTCTTCCGGAGATTTTTTAACGATTTCGCCATTAATTTCGACATTCGCATAATCCGGTCGAATATCCATCAAATCAGAAATTGACTTTTTTGATTTTTCAACAGCTTTATCTTGGAAATACTCTCCGATTTGGTATAAAACCATAACCATTACTGCTTCTGGATATTCTTTGATGGAAAAAGCTCCAATTGTAGCCAAACTCATAAGAAAGTTTTCATCAAAAACTTCACCCTTTATGATACTTTTAATTGCGGTTAGTATTATGTCGCAACCTACAATGATATATGCAACGAAAAAGACTAAAAATTTAGACAGTCCTTGCAAATTACAAAATAATCCGCATAACAAAATACAAAATCCGATAGTAATCTTCAATAGTCTTTGTTTTTCGTTTTTTTCTTCATATTCGTGGTGATGTTCATGTTCGCACATAATCTATAACCTTATTTGAATAATTGTTCAACTATACTACTATTATAATTGAACAACTATTCAATTGTCAACCCCAAAACACGTCATTCTTTACAAACTTTACACAGTTGAACAACTATTCAATTTATGGTATTTTGGCTTTATAAAGGAGTTCTCAAAAATGGAAATCAAACATTCTGATTGTGATGCAATAAACATTGATATAGTTGATAAAGTAAAACCGAACATGCCTGATATGAATCTTTTATATGAACTTTCTGACTTTTTCAAGGTTATGGGCGATAGTACAAGAATTCAATTACTATGGGCTTTAGAAGAAAGTGAAATGTGCGTTGGTGATTTAGCAGTACTATTAAACATGACAAAATCTGCAGTATCACATCAATTGAAAGTTCTTAGAACTGCAAAACTTGTGCGTTCTCAAAAGAAAGGAAAGAATGTTTATTATTCACTAAATGATGCGCATGTCAAAGATATTTTAGAAAAAGCATTAGAGCATGTTTGTGAATAAATTAAACAGTAATATCATTTAACTGGAATTTGATGAGCTTAGACAATTCGTCTAGGCTCATTTCAACTTGATAGCCAATTTTTCCGGCACTAAAAATTATTGTATCAAAATCCTTGGCAGACTCATCTATTGTAGTTGTAAAAAATTTTTTCATACCTAAAGGAGAACAGCCACCATGAATATACCCGGTAAGTGGCAAAAGTTCTTTAGATTTAATCATTTCGACAGATTTTTCACCAACAGAATGAGCGGCTTTTTTCAAATCTAATTCATGTTCAACCGGAAGCATGAAAACATAATATTTCTTTGACTTTCCCTCTGTAACAAGAGTTTTAAAAACTTGTTTAGGATTTTGATTTAAAACACTTGCAACTTCAAGACCACTAATCGCCTCAGTATTGACATAAGAATAATGGTTGTAATTTATTTTATGTTTATCCAACATACGCATAACATTTGTTTTATATTCCATAATTTAACCTATTTGTCTTTTTATCCATTCCATAATCAACCCAACAATATAATCCTGTTGCTCTTGAGTCAATTCAACATCTTTTGGGATTTTATGCCATTTATTAATACAACCTCTGCAACAAGTTGCAGTAGCATGTTGAGCAATGAAAACAGGGTGACCTTTCATAGGTGTTTGTTTCCCATCATTTGGAATAATTGACGGAGAAACCCTATCTCTAATAAAATCTTCGGCATGAGATTTTATTCTATCTAAACCTTTTTGTTCTATATATTGTTTTTCTTTATCTCTTAATTTAAAACGGACTCTAAAAGTTGATTTAGAAAGTCTTTCCAAAATATCATCATACATATTCATCTAAGCCTTTTCAACTTGAATTCTAGCATAAAAAAGATAAGCTTTTTGCTTATCTTTTTATCTTATATAATTTTTTTCCCTGTAATTTTTTCAAACAATTTTTTTAAATAAGGATTTTTTCTAATTTCTTCAAAACTTGGAAAGACTTGATTCATAACGGGAAGTTCACCTGAAGTATGTTCTCCATAAACAAGAACTCTTAAACCCTTTGCAGGATTACCGGGTTCGTTATATTTTACTTTAATCTCATTTCTACCGCCATACAAAACATTCACGGCATCTTTCAAATCAGGATTCTTTTTAGTACCTAAATTAGTTAAATTCCTAATAAATGTGTATGGATAATCCGGATCAATATTTTGAGTTGTTTTATTAATATATGTATCACCTTTATACACGGTAATTCTTTTGTGACCGTCATAATGTTTTAATGCTTGTCTAGAGTTTCTAGGTAAACTTTTGAACAAAGAATTAAGTAGTCTTATTTCATCATTTTGTATCGCCATTACAGATTATTCCTTTCAAAATCAAGTAGTTTAAATAAGAGTTTTTAGAAGTTGTAATTATAATAATCGTAAATATCTTTTTTTGCTATTCTTTTAGTAAAAATTTTACAAACTCGTAATATTTTACTATTTTTATAGTACAAAAAGAATTATCATCTGTGCTATGATAAATTTATTATGATTAAAGAAGAGTTAAAGAAGTTATTTAATGCAGATGTTCAACCTTTTAAAAAAAATGACATTACAACATCAGTTCTAAGTGATTTTGATAATTTAATATTGGATTTGATTGATGAAGAAAAATTTTCATCTGAAATTTTAGATGTTTATAAAAAATTTGTTGTGATGAAACAAGAAGCGCCAGACTCAATGAAAGTAAACTTATTCACAACTATTCGAAATTTTGCAAAAGACTTAATTTCAAACAAGATTTTTATTGAAGCTTTTGTTTTATACAGATTTTTGATTGTTAAATCTGAACTTATTCCAGATGATTATTCCACAATTGCAGAAAACTTGGTAAAAATTAATGCCCCAAAACTTGCCAAAAATTTTATGACAATTTATGCCACAAAAGAGCAAAACAAAGTTTTGATGTTTTTAACTCTTGCTAATTTTTATAACTTGCAAATCGGAGATTACAGAAAAGCAATCAAATATTACGAAAAATATGTTGAAATAGACAAAACAAAAGCCGTGATTTATTCAATTTTAGGAAATCTTTATTCAAAAGTTTATGGCGACTCTTCAATTTCAGAACAAATTTTCTACTTTGAAAAGGCCTATAAACTAAACCCTACAAGCAGATTAGTACTACATGCTCTAGCTTTTGCCTATGAAAAAAACAGGAATCAGGATAAAGCAAATAAATTCTACAAAGAAATCTTAAACAACAATCCAACAGAAATAGATTATTACAACTACGGTTCATTTTTAATCAGTTGCGGAAATTTTGTACAAGGACACAAATATTTTCGCTATAGATTTTTGATTGATGATGAAAACCTGAAATACCCGATAGATAATTCATTTTCTAAAAAATGGGATTTGGTATCTGATATCTCGGATAAAACTCTTCTTGTTCACTATGAGCAAGGATTTGGAGATACTTTTATGTATTGCAGATTTATTCCGTTGTTGAAAAAATTTGCACGTAAAATTATTTTCGTTGTTCAAGATAATCTGTTTGACCTAATTAAAAATTCACCAATAATTTCAGATGGAATTGAGGTTTTATCTGATAAAACTTCTGTTAGAAATATCTATTATGACTATGATATGGCTCTGTTAGATGCACCTTTCGTCTTAAAGACTACAACAACTTCAATACCATACCCACAGGGCTATTTAACAGTAAATGCACCCGAAGTCAAAACTTATGCTTCAAAATATCTAAAAAACAAATCTAACTTGAAAATCGGAATTGCCTACAGCGGAGATAAAAATGCAAATTATTCCGGTCGAGATATTGATTTGAAAAAATTCAACATAATAACCAACCTAGAAAATGTTAATGTGTATTCTCTACAAGTCGGTTCTGAAATTGAAAATCCTAAAATTATTGATTTAGGTAATACTTTCAACGACTTTACTGACACGGCCTGCGCAATAAAAAATATGGATATTGTTATCTCTACAGACAATGTGATTTTGAATTTAGCCGGTGCATTAGGTGTAAAAACATTAGGATTATTCAATAAACAAACCAACTTTCGTTGGTTTAAAACAACAGGGGAGAATGTCGGCTGGTACAACAGTGTAAAACCTTTACAAGCATGCGTTCAAGATGATTGGACAACAGTTTTTCCACAAGTTGTCAATATTTTATCTGAATACCACTCATAATTTTAACATGCTATAATCTGAGTTATGAATGAGAAATTGAAAGAAAGTTTAAAACTTTTACCATCATTACCGGGGTGTTATATTTATTACAATTCGGATAATGAAATCATTTATGTCGGAAAAGCAAAAATCCTTAAACGTCGTGTAAAGTCGTATTTCAACAGAAAACATCACGATAGTGTAAAAGTTAATATTTTAGTTTCTCAAATTGACCATTTGGAATATATTATTACAAATACCGAGGTTGAAGCTTTAATTTTAGAGAGCCACTTGATAAAAAAGCACAAACCTCGTTACAATATTTTATTGAAAGATGACAAAAAATATCCGTATTTTCTTATCACAGATGAAGATTTTCCACGAATTCAAATAGTTCGAAAACGAAATATCAATCCGGAAAAAGGAAAATATTACGGACCATATACAAATATTAGAGCAATGCATTCGACTTTAGATTTTTTAAAGAAAATTTTTCCTCTAAGACAATGCAAAACACCTAAATTCAAAAACAGACCTTGTCTTTATTACCATATAGGAAAATGTCTTGCACCTTGCCAAAATATGGTAACAAGTAAAGAATACAAAGCAATTGTTCAACAAGCAGAGTTGTTTTTATCCGGCAAGCAAACGGAACTTATGAAACAATTGATGGAACAAATTCAAAAATACTCTGACACGGAACAATTTGAAAAAGCCGCACGATTAAGAGATAGTTATTTCGATTTACAAAAAACACTTGAGAAACAAAAAGTTGTCTATGAAAATACAAAACTTAACGAAGACATCATCTCTCTTCAACATGAAGACGGAATTTTAGCTATAGTCATAATGATGATTAGAGAAGGACGTTTGATTGATAAAAAAGATTTCACCTACGAAGTTGAAGAAGAAGACAAGACCGAATTTTTTGAAACATTTTTCAAAGAATACTACAATACTTTGTCTTTGGAATTTCCGGATAGAATTGTTTCAAACGAGCTTGAAGCCGTTGGTAATAAGGCTTTGTATGAAGAATGGCTCGAAATAATTTCCGGTAAAAAAGTTAAAATAAGCTACGGAAAATCTGTTCAGGGTAAAGAACTCCAAAGTTTAGCGGATAAAAATGCTCAAGTAATTTTAGATAATGCAAAACTTTCTAAAATGTCTAAAATTCGAGATGATTTCAACCAAATCGGCTCATATTTGAAAGAGAAATTAAAACTTAACAATTTTCCCTACCGAATGGAGTGCTATGATATTTCGCATATTCAAGGGACAAATACGGTCGCCTCTATGGTTACATTTATAAATGGTTTGAGCAAAAAATCCGAATACAGAAAATTCAAAGTTAAATCAACCGAGGGAAAACCGGACGACTTTTTATCTATGAAAGAAGTTTTGACAAGACGACTTTCAAGATTAGGTGAAAAAGGTTGGGATAAACCGGATTTGATTATCATTGATGGTGGTAAAGGACAATTATCAAGTGTTATGCAAATTGTTGAAGAAATGGGCATTACCGGAATTGATTTTGTCAGCCTTGCAAAACGACAAGAAGAAGTATTTTTGCCTCATTGCTCTAAATCTATCCTTCTTCCTCGGGAATCAAGTGCACTATTTTTAATCCAAAGAATAAGAGATGAAGCGCACAGATTTGCCATAACTTATCATAGAAATTTACGCTCAAAAAACAGTTTGATTGACAAAAAATAGACTACTTTCTGCGAAACATTGATTTCAAAAAATCTTTCAAATATTTCTTCACATTATCGACCGTTTCCATACCTGTATCATTATTTTTTTCAGTATGAGAATGAACAGTCCCATTATGAACTTCTTCAGATAAAGAAATCATTTGTTCAGATTTAGAGACTTCTTCAATTGGAGAGTCAGAATTCATCATAGGAAGACCACCCTCTAGTATCTTTTTAAATGCTGTTTTCTTACGAGGAGCATCTCTTTTTACTTCGTCTGCTTCACCCTCTTGAGAAATTTCTTTTGCAACATCTTCGGCCTTAATAAGGTCACTCAATGCTGCATAAATTTCTTTCAAATCTGCAGCAATAGTACTTGTACCCATCCACTTTCTTACATATCTTTCATCTGGTCCTAAGCCGCCATCAGTTTTTGTACAATCTTCAATATTGAAAATTGCCTCAGAAATACCGATAGACACAATAATGTGCGGGTAGTGGTATTTAGTGCTCATTCTTATCTTCAAATTGTTGTATTTATTAACATTTAATGTTGAAGAGTTGTGAGCATCATCTTGTTGTTTAATAATGGATTCTTGAAGTTTTACAGCCATTTCATTTAGCGTTTTCATCGTTATTAATCCTTATTATTGTTCTTATTTTTCTTTTCTTCCAGTGATTTTTTGAATTGAGCAAATCGTTGTTTTTTCTTTTCGATTTCTTTTCTCTTACCTCTGTTCAAACCTGTACCTGTCATATCAACGTTAAGGTCTTCGTTTGAAGCTCTACGCATTCTAATAACAGCCATTGCACGTCTTTGGGCATCTTCTTCACCCATTTCAGTGATAAATGCTTCTTTTACAAGTTTCCAGTGATTTTTTAACTCTTTATTAATGTTAACACGTTCAGCCCATCGTTTCACATAAGTTTCTTCGTTTCCGAGTCCACCCTCAATTTTTTTACCGTCTTCAATAGAGAAAACTGCTTCCGAAATACCAATCATAACAATAAAATGCGGGTCAGAAATCCTACTCGGATTCATATAAACTTTCAGATTGTTATATCTGTATCTGAAAGATTGAGCATCACCATATTTGTCAATCATTACATCAACAAGGTAATCCATTAAACTGTTTGCAAATTTTGCTATTGATTGTCCACTCGGTACTGCCATTGTTTTTAATTCTCCTTAATTGTTCAAACTATGAATTGGGGCAGGAATTCGACCGCCTCTTTTAACAAATTTTGCTGAAGATAACTCTTTTACAGGCATAATAGGAGCTTCGCCTAGGAGACCGCCGTAAGAAATTCTATCACCAACATCTTTTCCTGCAGCCGGAATAATTCTAACTGCAGTTGTCTTTTTGTTTATCATACCAATTGCCATTTCATCTGCAATAATTCCTGCGATTGTATCAGCAGGTGTTTTCCCCGGGATTGCAATCATATCAAGCCCAACAGAACAAACTGATGTCATTGCCTCAAGCTTGTTAAATGTCAAATAACCTTTTGTCGCAGCTTCAATCATGCCGGCATCTTCTGAAACAGGAATAAAAGCACCTGACAACCCTCCAACGTGAGAACTTGCCATAATTCCGCCCTTTTTAACAGCATCATTCAACATTGCAAGAGCAGCAGTTGTTCCATGTGCGCCTGCGTGTTCCAGACCCATTGCTTGAAAAATTCCAGCTACACTATCACCTGCTGCCGGCGTTGGGGCTAAAGACAAATCAATCACCCCAAACGGAATATCTAATTTTTTTGCAAGTTTTCGTCCTACAAGTTCACCAGTTGAGGTTATTTTGTAGGCAATTTCTTTAATCTTGTTTGCAAGTTCGCTCATATCGGCATCTTCCGGTAATGCTTCGACGGCAGCTCTCACAACCCCAGGACCTGAGACTCCAACATTCAATGCACATTCAGGTTCACCAATCCCGCAAAATGCACCTGCCATAAATGGATTATCCCCCGGAACATTACAGAACACAACAAGTTTTGCGGCTCCAATTCCGTCAGACTCTTTTGTCAATTCTGCGGCTTTTTTAATCGTTTCAGACATCTTCAAAACTGCGTCCATATTTATACCTGCTTTTGAAGACGCAACATTTACTGATGAACAAACTCTCTCTGTCTTTGCTAAAGCCTCCGGAATACTTTCAATTAATAACTTATCGCCTTTTGTAAATCCTTTTTCTACAAGTGCAGAAAAACCACCCACAAAGTTAACCCCAACTTCTTTTGCTGCCTTATCCAAAACTTGCGCAATTCTGACATAATCAGGTTCTTTACAAGCTTCTCCAATCAAAGAAATCGGAGTTACTGCAATTCTTTTATTAATAATTGGAATTGAATACTCGTCTGCCAATTCATCAGCATAAGCAACCAAATTCTTTGCATATTTTTTTATTTTGTTATAAATATTATCGCAAACTTTATTAATATCCTCTGAAACACAATCCCTCAAACTCAATGCCAAAGTCACTGTTCTGATATCCAGATTGTACAATCTAATCATATTTATAGTTTCTAATATATTATTTTCATCAATCATCTTTAATTTTTCCTCAAACCTAATGCCGTTGATACATTCCAATCTTTTATTTTTAATTTCAATTCAACACGTCTGCTTTTGTTGTAATCTTCTTTACCGTTTACAAGAACAGGTTCATTGAAACTCTTTCCCTCAACAACAAGTTTTTTTCTAAAGGCATCAGCATATTTTTTATCATACCCGGTATTGAAGATATACTCAGCAACAGCATTTGCCCTTTTCAAACTCAAATCCATATTTCTCATAAACTGCTGGTCTTTAGAATTTACCCCAGCAAACATCTGTGAATCAGTATGCCCCTGAATAACTATATTATCAATTTGGCCAGCCAATTCTTTATCGGCAAAAATTGTATTAATATATATAGGAGCAAGTTTATCTAACAATTTTTTCCCCTCAGGAGTTAAGACATAGCTGTTAAGTTCAAATAATTCTCCATCAGAAATTTTCAAATCACCCGTCATTTTATCTATATCGGCATCAATGTCTGATTTCTTTAATTCCTCACTAATTTTTTTAGATACGTCCATTTGAACTTTTTGTTGCTCAATATTTTGTTGAGAAAAACCAGTCATAGCAAGTACAAACATAGTAATAAAGATAATTGCCAAACCTAACATTAGGTCTGACATTGTCGTCCAGAAAACATTATTATTGTCTCCATCATCGCTACTTATTTTACCTCTATATCGTATTGCCATTTTACCCTCTTTTAGAACAAATCATCTACATCATCGCCGGAAGATTTGCTTGCTTTTGCAACTTCTTTCATTTGTTTATTCAACTGATTTAACCCGAAAATCAAATTTTCCAAATAAGGAACTAAATTGCTTGCCATACTCGCATTGAATGCAGTCTTAAATTGAGATGGAATATTTGTCATCAAATTTGAAGCAGAATTGTTTTGAATTTTTGTTTCTCTTAGCAACTCATACAAGAATTTTTCAGACGAAATACTTGCAAATAACGAGCCCATAATTTCTTGAATTTTTACTAATGGAGCCTTACACATTTTACTGTATAAAATTCTCTCAATCATAATATAAATCAATGATGAACCTACAGCTACAACTGAAACCAAAGCCGCAGTCTGCATACTCGTCATAAAGCTTGAAATTGATGCAATTGTTTTTTCTTGAGAAGTAAAATCAAGTTTACCAAACGCAATTGCGATATTCAAAAAAGTGAACAATGGACCAAAACCTGTCAAAACAGTAGGAATAGTTTGAATCATTTTGAAGTTAAATTTTGAAGTAATCAAGGTTTCTTCATTGAAGAAATACAATGGATCCATTGTCGTTTGAATATTTTGAACGGTTGAAGATACGTCTTGATATGTCAAATTTGTATCATTTGTCTTTAATGCAACAGATTCGGAGAAAACAAGAGTATTCTTAAACTCTGTCCATACTGCAGAGACGTAAGGATTTGACTTCATCCAATTGTCAATTTCTTTGAATCTGAAATTCAAATCATTTCTTTTAAATGGAGCCATAAAGCCCAATAATATATTCAAGTTTCTACTGGTTGCAACATATTTTGAAAAACAATAAACCGTAGAAATGATAAAAACCAAAATAACGATTAAAATAGGTACATCTGCAATAAATTTCATAACTTCACCGTCCTTAGTGGTCATTGTAGCACATTTTGTGCTTTCAGGCAAGATTATTCCATAATAAACTTAGTCACAGAGTGAAAATATTTACCCATAAGAATTAACACAAAACTTCCAACAAAATCATAAACTATTTTCAATCCGCTCTGCGCTGAAATCCAACCCTCAATAAATGAACTACCGTCATGTTTAATAAGTGCAATTAAAATCATATATAAAATTCCACAAAGATGAATCGTTAACACTCCAGAAAATGCAGCCAAAAACATATTTTTAAAAGAATAAACCTTTCTCAATGCTCCACCCGCAATCATAACCGCCGGAACGAAACCTAGAATATAACCAAAGCTATACTCTGTTACATAATGAATTCCACCACCAAGTGCAAACACCGGAGCAAAAAACAATCCACCTAAAATATATAAAATAATACTAGTTAATGCCATTCTCCGTCCTAAAAAAGAACAAATAAACATCACAATTGGAATTTGCGGAATTATACAAAAACTTTTTATATAATCATCTGGAGTTAAAGTCTTGTCAGAGAAAAATTCCAACGGTAAATAATAATGCTTGATATTAATATTTACAAAAGTTGCGCCAACTAACAGCATTGTACAAAAAATTATGACAACAAGATTCAGCAAAGGAATTCTTATTTTTCTTTGCCTTTTATCAATCCTCTTCATTTTTGGAATTAGGACTTCTTGTGTCATTTTATAATTATTTTTTCCTCCAAATCTTTAACAATTTTTTCATAAGGAATTTTAAATTCGTCAAAGAAAATATTTTTTGTCCACATTATCATTGCATCTTCGTTATTATCTTGATAATACCCTTTTCGCGTACCAAAAGAGGTAAATCCGTATTTAGAATACAAATTTATCGCAGGAGTATTGCTTACTCGAACTTCTAATGTTATGTATTTAATTTTTTCTTTGTAGCAATCATCAATTATACGTTTCAAAAGAGCTTCGCCATATTTCCTGCGTCTAAAATCCGTAGAAATCGCAATATTTGTAATGTGAGCTTCGTCTAAGATATGCCAACTTCCTGCATAACCAACTAAAATACCCTCACTATTAAAAAGCACATAATAATACGCAAGTTCATTGTTCAATTCATTTAGAAATGACTCTTTGGACCAATGATGATCGCCGTATGCCTTCTCTTCGATTGCAATAATCCCATCGACATCTTGTGGCTCCATTCTTCTGATTGTAATTGTTTCTAACTCTGATTGCATAACTTTATATTATCACGAGAAAATAATAAAGTCTATGTGATTTTGGAAGTAAGCAAATTCCATTACATTATCAAAATTACTCTTAACTTTAACCCTATCTTGCAAAGTTTTAAATTTGTTTAACTAAAAATTCGCACATTAGAAATCTTAATAAAAATTTACAAACATGTAAAAAGCTTTTATTTTAAAGGTTTTCGTGCAAATCCTTTATACTCTAGTTGTGTGCTATGTTTATATAAACAAACATACAAATCTTTTATTAAGATACCTTAAAACCCTGTGAAAATCGCTTGCAAACAAATCTTTTGCAAGTATTATTAAAATATGCGCATGTGGTGTGCGTAGTTTACTAAGCCGAAAAAGAGGAAACAATGGCAAAAGACGTTATAGAACTAGAAGGCACTATTATTGAATCCATGCCTAACGCAATGTTTAAAGTTAAACTTGAAAATGACCATGAAATCTTGGCTCATATTTCAGGCAAAATCAGAAAAAACTTCATCAGAATCTTGCCTGGCGATAGAGTAAAAGTCGAAATGACCCCTTATGACTTGTCAAAAGGCCGTATCACATTCAGATTGAAGTAATAACAAGTTTTAATCTCACGTAAAAATACAAAATAAAGGAAAAAGAAAATGAAAGTAAGATCATCAGTAAAGAAAATTTGTGAAAAATGCAAATGTATCAAAAGAAAAGGCAGAATTGCCGTAATTTGTGAAAACCCAAAACACAAACAAAGACAAGGTTAATCACCTTTAATGATTAAATCGTGGGACTTACGCACGCAATCAGTGAGTGGTGAGGAAGTATTTATGCCTCATATCAAAAAAATCTAACAACAAGAAAAGGAGAAAAATTAAATGGCAAGATTAGTAGGGGTAGATTTACCTCGTAACAAAAGAATGGAAATAGCCTTAACTTACATCTACGGTATCGGATCAACTAGAAGTAAGAAAATTTTAGCAGCAACTGGTATTTCACCAGACTTGAGAACAGACGATTTAACAGATGAAGATATTAAATTGTTACGTAACGAATTGTCTAATTACCACATTGAAGGTGACTTAAGACGTGAAGTTACTATGAATATTAAACGTTTACAAGAAATCGGTTCATTCAGAGGAATGCGTCACAAACGTAAACTTCCATGCCGTGGACAAAGAACTAAAACTAATGCTAGAACTCAACGCGGTAAAAAAACAGGACCTGTTTCTAAGAAAAAATAATCGTTGAACAGCGAATTTAAAATTATGTTTCTGTCGCAAGATAGAAAAAATAAAAAGAAAATAAAAAAGTAAAAAGATAAAGGATAAAGAAATGGCAAGACCACAAAAAACTAAGAAAAAAGAAAAGAAAAATGTATTGCAAGGGGTTGTACATATTCAATCTACTTTCAACAATACAATTGTAACTTCAACTGATACACAAGGTAATGCTATTGCTTGGGCAACAGCTGGTGCTTCAGGATTTAAAGGTGCTAGAAAAGGTACTCCGTTTGCAGCACAATCAGCAGCTGAAATGGTTGCTAAAAAATCAATTGACCAAGGAATGAAAAAGGTTGAAGTTCATATTAAAGGTCCAGGATCAGGCAGAGAAACAGCTATCAGAGCTATTCAGGCTGCTGGTTTAGAAATTACTTTAATCAAGGACGTTACACCAATCCCACACAACGGATGCCGTCCTCCTAAAAAACGTAGAGTATAATCTACATATTAATTAATAATGTAACAATATCGCGGGGGCTTGCGTAAATAGTCCAAACGCAAACCATAGATGCCCCGCAAAAGAAAAGGAGAAAAATTAAAAATGTCAAGATATACAGGACCTACTAATAAATTATTCCGTAACTACGGAGTTAAGGATTTATCAAACAGAAAGTTGACTTCTTCAATGAGACAACATGCTTCAGGTCAACACGGAGCTGTTAGAAAAAAACTTTCTGAATATGCAATCCACTTAAACGAAAAACAAAAAATCAGATTAACTTACTTAGTAAGTGAAAAACAATTTGTTAGATATTATAACGAAGCTGCAAGAAGAAAAGGTGTTACAGGTACAATCTTACTTCAATTATTAGAATCAAGATTAGACAACATCTTATTCAGAGCAGGTTTTGGTATTACTCGTAAACAAACAAGACAAATCGTTAACCACGGTCACGTTCTTGTAAACGATAAAAAAGTTGATATTCCATCATACTTGGTAAAACCTGGTGATGTTATCACAGTTAAATCAAAAAGTGCAAAATATGTAAAAGATGTAATGGAAATGATCGATATGGCTTGTGCTCCAGCTTGGATGACAATTGATAGCGAAGCGTTAAAAATTACATTTGACAGAATTCCTGAAAGAGAAGAATTAGATCCGGAAATCAAGGAACAACTTGTAATCGAATATTATTCTAAGTAGGAATTGTAAGTAGTAAGCATTAGCTTAAATGACTAGCAATTAAGTAGATTTTAACTAGGAGAATAAAATAATGGAATTAAAAATTAAATGTGTTGATACAGCGACAAGTTCTGACGGATCCCAATATGGAAAATTCGTTATTGAACCGTTAGAAAGAGGATTCGGTACAACAATCGGTAACTCTTTAAGACGTGTATTGCTATCAAGTCTTGAAGGTACAGCAGTTACCAGTGCAAGAATCGAAGGTATTACTCACGAATATACAGCAATTCCGGGTGTTTTAGAAGACGTAATTGATGTTATGTTAAATCTTAAAGGATTAGTTGTTAAAACTGATTCTAAAGAATCTCAACACTTAAGAATTGATGTAGATAAACCGGGTCCTGTATTGGCAAGTGATATCCAATTACCGGCAGGTGTTAAAGTTGTTAACCCTGATTGGTTAATTTGTACAGTAGCTGACGGTGGTTCATTCCACGCAGACGTTATTGTTGACACCGGAAAAGGATACGTTCCACATGATGTTCCAAGAGATGCTAAAGATGCATCAATTGATGTATTACCAATCGATGCAACATTCATGCCTATCAAACGTGTAAGCTACAATGTTGAAAGCGCTCGTGTTGGTGATGCTTTAGACTTCGACAAGTTAACTCTTGAAATCTGGTCTAACGGATCAATTGATGTTCAAAATGCTTTGAGTCAAGCATCAAATCTTCTTATTGAACACTTTATGCAAATCGCTGCAATCACAGGCCAACCTGCAATTGCACCTCTTCCTCAAGTAGAAGAAAATGCTAAAGAAGAAGAAGAAGCTCCATCAATGACAATTGAAGAATTGGAATTGTCTGTAAGAGCTTACAACTGCTTAAAAAGAGCAAGCATCAATTCAATGGCTGAATTGTTGAAAAAATCAGAACATGATTTATTGAACATTAAAAACTTCGGCAAAAAATCTTCAGATGAAGTTATCGAAAGACTTCACCACTTCGGCTTAGACTTGGCTCCAAGTCCTGTTGAAGAAGAAGATTTAATTGGATAATTAAATTAAACAGATAATACAAAAAATAAGTAAAGGATACGAAAACAATGAGACATATGTGTAAAAAACATACGCTAGGAAAAGCACAAGACCAAAGAAAAGCTTTGTTGCGTTCTTTAGCTACTGAACTTTTTGTACACGGTGAAATAACTACAACATTGGCTCGTGCTAAAGCATTGAAACCATACGCAGAAAAAGTTATTTCTCTTGCAAAAAAAGGTGATTTGAACTCAATTCGTCAAGCTGCAAAATATATTTACAACAAAGAAACCGGTAAATATATGGACTTAGCTTCAGGCGAAACATTTGATGCACCGCAAAAAGATAAAAAATTAGCTTCACAAACAGTTTTGAGAAAATTATTTGTTGTAATCAGCAAACAATACTCAGAAAAAAATGGTGGATATACAAGAATTTACCACTTGCCACCAAGACGTGGAGATGCTTCTGAAATGGCACTAATTCAGTTGGTGTAATTACGGAATGCGATATGCAATTTCAGTTCAATATATCGGAAAGAACTACTCGGGGAGCCAAATTCAACTCGAAAATGGCAAACCGATAGACTCTCCGACAATACAAGGAGAACTCGAAAAAGCACTTTGTACATTGATATTAGGCAAGCGATATGTCCAAATGGACGAAGCTTCCAAAAATAAACGGCCGATTAGGGCAATATTTTCCGGCAGAACAGACAAAGGAGTGAATTCTCTTGGGCAGGTTGTTCATTTTGATACGGACGAAACGATTGTTGCTTCAAAGTTTCTCTACTCAATAAATGAAATTTTACCTGATGATATATCTGTTAGTGAAATTAAAGAAGTTGATGAAAATTTTCATGCTCAAAAGTCTGCAAAGAAACGTTTTTATAGGTTCGAATTTATAAACAGACGTTGTAAAAATGCTTTTGATGGAGATTTGTTGAGAGTGAAATACCAAACAGATGTTGAAAGAATGCAAAAATCTTTGAACTATTTGCTAGGTGAACACGACTTTTCCAGTTTCAAAAGTTCCGGAACGCTTAACCCGAGCAAAATTTGCACTATATATGAAGCGAAAGTTTCAAAGGTCGGCGACAAAGTTACGATTGATATTGTAGGAAACAGATTTTTATACAATATGGTCAGAACGATTGTCGGAACTCTTTTAGAAATAGAAGGGCACAATTTAGCACCGGAACATATATTAAATGTTTTGGAAGCTAAAGACCGCACAAAAGCGGGAATGACTGTTAGTCCCTACGGATTAACTTTGATGAAAGTAATGTATTAAAATAATAAACGGAGAAATGCAATGAAAACATATTCAGCAAAACCTCTAGAAGTTGAAAGAAAATGGTATGTAATTGATGCTGATGGCGAAACATTAGGTCGCTTGGCAGTTAGAATTGCTAACATTTTAAGAGGTAAAAACAAACCTGAATACACTCCAAACGTTGATACTGGCGATTTCGTTATCGTAATCAATGCTGAAAAAGTGAAAGTTACAGGTAAAAAAGAAACTGACAAAATTTATTTACACCACACCGGTTACCCAGGTGGATTAAAATCAGCTAGCTTCAAAGAGTTGATGGAAAAAGACCCAAGAATCGTTATTGAACATGCTGTTCGCGGTATGTTACAACACAACACTTTGGGTGCTGAACAATTCAACAAATTAAAAGTTTACGTTGGTCCTGAGCACCCACATGCAGCTCAAAAACCAGTTGTACTTGAAAAGGAGGCTAAATAATGGCAGATAAAGATATTATGGCAACCGGCCGTAGAAAAACCTCTATCGCAGTTGTAAAATTGGTTAAAGGTAGCGGCAGAATCTTTGTTAACGGTAAAAAATTAACTGATTATATCGGTAACAGACCAGCTATTGAAATGTTAGTTTACAGACCACTTGTTTTAACTGAAACTCAAGACAGATATGACGTTAGAGTTAAAGCTGTAGGTGGCGGTGTTGTATCACAATGTGGTGCTATCAGACACGGTATTTCAAGAGCTTTGGTTAAAGCTAATGAAGAATTCAAAAATGTTCTTAAACTTGAAGGTTTGTTAACAAGAGACCCACGTGTTAAAGAACGTAAAAAATATGGTAGAAAAAGAGCTCGTAAGAGATTCCAATTCTCAAAACGTTAATCTTATTCTTCCTCAAAGGATACCAAAAAGGAATCGACGATTGGTCGATTCCTTTTTTATGGAATTTAAAATAATAGTGTTGCGATATTTAAATTTTTGATTGGTGAATAGCTTTTAATAAGCCTCTTTGATTTAACCCATCAAGAATATGAAAATTCAAAAGGTTTCTAAAGTCAAACATTGCAGGAGTAAATGAAGACATACACTTAGTATTCCCTTTCAATTCTTTAACCATTTGTTTTACTTTTTTCATATCTTTAATCAAACCTGTTTTAAATCTATCCGGTTGGTAAACCGTCCAAGTTTCGTGCGGATAGTAAGTTGAACGACATTCGTTAACATTTTGATTCAAAAGCATATCCTGAAACATTGTGTAATCCATGTCATAGAATTCTTGTTTGATATATTTGTCATAAGGTCGAAGTTTTGGAGGCATAATGACACTAGGGATTGAATAAGTGTCAGCATAAGGGTTTAATGCTTCCATATAGTCCATAGAACCAATTCCGACAATTTGAATTGCCTTTGCAAATTTATCTAAAATACCCAAGTCATCTGCATAACGTGACATCACGTCTAAGAAAGAACAAACACCCTTACCTGTACAGATGTAATCAGTGATAACTGTTTTCTTGCCGGTTTTTTCAAAATTATTCACGATTGTTTTAGGATCTGATTTTACACGGCGCAAATACTTTCTGTAAGCGGCTTCTTCCTTTTCAGTCGGAACGGCAGATGGTATAACTTTCATGCCCTCTTCATAGTTTGGTCTAAACCAATATTTTGAAAAAGCAACGAAGTTATAATTATCAATACCGTCTTTCATCCAAAGAGCAGCATTCAAGAACCATTTTGGACTTCTACCAAGACAAATAATTGGTTGGTCTTTGTATTTTGCATAGATTTTAGCGGTATCAATAAATGCGTCCATAGTCTTCGGGCTTGTTAGAGGAAGCTCAACATCTCTTTGGGCAGAGGAATACAATTCATTTTTATCAACTCTAGAGAAGAAAGTAGAATATCTTTTTCTAAAGAAAGTTTTTCTATGAGATTTCATAGCCATATATTCTTCAAAATCAATATGAGGAACGGTTCTATTCGGGTCGAAAAACTCGCCAAAATGGATATTTGCGTTATATTTGAAACCCGCAGGAACATTTTTATACGGATTTTCTGATCCGCTCAATCCCTCACGTCTAACCGTTTGTGTTTTCGCTGGAAGCGAAACATTATTACAATTAGTAAAATAATTAGCTTGAATTCTTGAAACTTGCATAGACACTCCTAAATTAGTTTTTATTTTGCATAAAAAACTCTAAAAATTTTTTTTGCTAGGAGTGTTAAGATTTATAACTAAACGGGCGCAAAGCAATTTCGCTTTGCGCTCGTTATTAAAACTAAATAATCATTTTACCATTTTCGTAAATTAGTTTATCATCAGTAAATATTTTTCCACCGTTTTTCATATTCTTGATTAAGTCCCAGTGAAGTCCTGATACATTTTTCCCTCCGGTTTCAGGGTAAGAAGCACCCATTGCCATGTGGATTGCACCGCCAATTTTTTCATCAAATAGAATGTTTCCGGTAATTTCTTGAATTTCGTCATTTGTACCAATTGCGATTTCACCGATTCCGTGCGAACCCTCGTCCATATTAATCATTGCGTTTAAGAATTCTTCCCCTCGTTCAGCTTGTGCTTTCACTATTTTACCGTTTTCAATCCACAAATGAACGCCTTGAGCCGAATTTCCACGATAATTTTGCGGATAATCAAAATAAATTTCACCATTAATTCCATCTTCTACCGGAGATGTGAAAACTTCACCATCAGGATAGTTATTCAAACCTGAACAACTAACCCATTTTCTGCCCTCAACATTGAATGTAATATCTGTTTTTTCACCTGTAATGTGTAATTTTTTCACATTGTTCAAATAATTTGCCCATTTAGTTTGCTTTTCATCAAGTTCTTTCAATTTTGCAACCGGATTATCTAAATCAAGATAGCAAGACTTGAACAAAAATTCTGAATACTCGTCAAACGACATTTTAGCTTCTTGCGCAAGTGCTTGTGTCGGAACATCAGCAATAACCCATTTTGCAGAACCGTCTGCTGAACGTTGCATAAGTTTTTCTGATAATTGTTTTGTTGCTTTACCTCGACGAGCAAGTTTGCTTAAATCCACACGAGCCAAGTGTTTTGTGTTTAATGGAGCTCCAATTGAAATGTATTTGTCAACAAGCTCATATTCCATTTTTGTAATAGGGTCAACAAAATCAAGTTGCTCATCAGATGCATTTTTCAAAAATACCTCTGTCAAATCACCTGTAGCCATTCGAACAATTGGATTTCCACCACGTTCAATAACTCTTTTATAAACAGCTTTGACAAGTTCTTTTGCCTCTGTTGATTCTGCCCGAATTACGACTAAATCACCTTTTTGTACATCTGTTGAATAATCAACCAACACTTGTGCGTACTTATCCCAAATATTTTCACTCATAATTTACCTCTCTTCTTTTAGTTTGATTTTATAATATTTTTGATTATTTTTCAAATTTCAAACATTGGTAAAGGTGTAAAATATTTTTTTCGCTATTTAGTGAATTAATAATTTCTTCTTTCATCTGCTCCAAAGGAATAGAATTAAAAACAAATAGTTCGTAAATATCAACATGCAGGGCTTTTGCAATAGAAGTAAGATTTTCTGCTGTGGGGTAATTATTTCCTTTTTCAATACGACTGATATTTTTAGGATCAATGCCAACCATTTCGGCCAACTGTTCTTGCGTAATCTTTTTATCTTTACGCAATTTTTGTATTCTTTGCCCTAAGTCTTGCTTCAATGTCATTTATCCATATCCCCTTTTAGAACATGATTACTTGTAAATATGCCTTTTATAACCATCTAATAGATGTATTTTTTACAAAAATAGGACGTCATGGATTGACAAAATTCTATCCATAAGATATAATTATAATATATTTCTATATAATAAGCAGAGTTATTCTGCATTTTGATGGAAGTTGTAACTAATGAAAAAAGAAAGGATTATGAAGTTATGACAAAAAGATTCGGTTTTACTTTAGCTGAAGTATTGATTACTTTAGGTATCATTGGTGTAGTTGCTGCGATGACTATCCCAACATTGATTTCAAACACTAACGGTGCAAAATTCCGTTCTCAATTCAAGAAAACATTATCAACATTGAACCAAGCAGGTTTGATGTCACAAGCTCAATATGACTTTGATTATGCAGGTACGACACAAAAATGTGGTGAAGCTGGAGCTACTAAAGAGAATAAAGATGGTCAAGAGACAACAAAAGCAGGTGATCCGTCAGTAGAACACCCAGATTCAGCAATGTCATTCTGTGCTATTTTAAATGGTACTTTGACAGGTCAAACTTACCAAGGTGCTGTTAAGAATATTGTACGTAACAACAATGGTGGAGAAGCAAAATATGAATTGAAAACAAAAAATGTGTTGACTGATGATTATAAAAATTACTTAGCTTATACTCTAGCTGATGGTTCTATCGTTGCATTTAGTCCAGATGCAAAAGGTTGTGAATTAGCTGCAGGTGTTAGAATGAATGGTGCTTGGATTACTGATCATACTCAATGCCTAGGCTTTATCGATGTAAACGGTGCTACATTACCTAATAGAGAAGTTACTTGTACAACTGCCGCTAATACAAAAAATACAGTTGAAACACCATGTGCTGTTAAAAACGATGCTAACCACATGACAGACGTATTCCCAATCGTATTCCACGATGCGACTGTTGAACCAGGTTCTAACGCAGCTAAATACATATTGACAACTTCTAAATAGTTTGTGTAATGACTAAAACCTTGTACCCTTTTGTAGGTACAAGGTTTGTCATTGAATATCCAAGTGATATGGAGTACCCTCGCCCTTTCCAAGTTATGAGATACTTCGGTCGTTTACACTCCCTCAGTATGACAAGAATACATGTCCACCCCTTGCGGGAGGACCGAAATCTTTGATTTCGAGGAGGGGTTCTAAAACCCTCACCCTAGCCCTCTCCCTTTACAAAGGGCGAGGAGAAAAGATATGGATTGTTACGTCACTCCGTATAAAAATTGTACACTGACAACAATAATTTTCCTCACAATGACATGAAGAAGTATGCAAGGAAAAAAAATAAGTACAAAAGGACTTTCTTTTAAAATGTCAGGTGATACCGAATCACTTGATACACTTTACAATTAATAGGCATTGAATCACCGTTCAATGCCTTGTCCTTTGTCTAAAAAAATCCCAAAATTATTGTTGCATAAATACTTTTTGGAGTATAATGGTCTTACACATTATATCTATTGAAAAAGAAAAATGAGAATTCACAGTATTACTTACCCCGCAGCATACAAATGCACAAGTTTTGCTGCAAGTAACCACGTAAAACAAAATAACAAACCGAAGCCACAAGCAAGCAAAAAGCCTCATGTAATTCAGGACAGCTTGTCTACAGTTCTTTCGTGGTTTGGTTTTGGAGTTGTTTTAGACTTAATTTCTCGAAAAATAACTTTCTCTAAATCACCATTAAAAAACTCTGTAGCGCTAAATGGAGTAATCGGTTTAAGCGCAGGGCTAATCACCTGTGGTAAAGATATTTACGTTAACAGAAAAAATAACAAAATCGAAACTAAGATTTCAAGCTATTAACTTTTTCAGTCGAAACATTAGGAGCAAACGAATTTGGGAGTTTAAATCCGAATATACATTCTCCATCTGGAAAACTCTTTGCAAATATCTCTCCCTTATGCATATCAATAATTTTCTTAGAAAGATATAACCCAAGACCGGTACTTGCTTTGTTAAAATATGAAAGTTTTGTTTCTTTAAATCTTTTGAACATATTTGCCAGTTCTTTTTCCGGAATTTGTTCACTTTGATTTTTTACACTGAATTCAATTCCATCTTCAACAGGAACGACACTGATTTCTATTGTCGAATTTTTGTGTCCATAAGTTATTGCATTTGATAAGAGATTGAGAATTACTCGTTTTATTTGCAGCTTATCGGCACATACTTCGCAGATTTTTTGTTTGTCCTTAAAAATTATCGTTTGATTTCGTTCACATGCCATACATTCAATAGATTTTGCCAAAGTGCTAATCATATATGTTATATCAAATGTTTCAGGATTTAATTGGATTTTACCGTTTTCATATCTATAAGTATCAAGAACAGTTGCTATCAAATCAAAAACATATTTGCAAGACCTTTTCGCAAGTTCAATAATTTCTTTTTGGTCATTATTCAAATCTCCAAATGCTCCATTCAACAACATCTTCAAAGTATTTATTTGTGCACAAGTAGGAGTTTTCAAATCGTGCGTCAAGGTTGCGATAAAATTTTCTTTGTTGGTTTCAATCTCTTTTTCTTTATCAATATTATTCAAAACAATAATAAAACCTGAAATCTTGCCATTATGTTCAAATACAGGAGATTTAACAATTCTATAGTAAGAAGATTTGTCATTTATGAAAGTCATAATCTTTTCTGAATAAAAAGACTCACCTGTTCTCAAGATATACTCATCTTCATCGTTTATCCCGACTATGCAATTTGCAGTGTATATTTCCGTAATGTTTTTATGTTCAAGCTCTTTACAAGGACAACCGGTCGCTTTGGCAAATTCCTGATTTGCAAGAATAATATTACCCTTTAAGTCTTTGAAATAAATAATTAGCGGAACATTTTTTACAATCGCCTGTATGTAAGTATTCATTTTACGCGCATTTTCTCGACTTTTGTTAATGAGATACATGTGCATTGATACTAGCACCAACATTATAAATAAGACTGTAATAACTATGTATGTAATCATAAACTACTACAATCATAGACGGAAAATTTGATAATAATATTAGCCACGTGGACAAGATAATTACGCTATAAGGATTTTTTATTCCGATTTTGTTTGATTTTAGGAACTTCTTTCTCGTCACAACCAAGAACCTTATTCAAATGATCAATAAGCTCTTGTGAATGATAGTGCATAGCATGTTCTGATTTGTGGTGAATATCAACAATGTGATAATGCATTGCCATTTCCACCTCAATCAAAGCAATATTATAATTGTATAAACTGTTTATATATTCATTTACGGCATTTATGTAATCTTTTCTGGCATCTTGTAAAGCCACATAATTAAGTTCATCAGACTGATATTTTGATTCAACAATTTCTAAATTTTTCAAGGCTTGTTCAGTTTCAAGTTTCGCTGTCGGAATTTGATTTTGAGCTTTTTCCACGTTATTGAATGCTCTTTTTACCTCAAAATACAAATTCTTTTTGAATAGCAAAATCTCGTTATCAGCAAGGTTTAGTTGAGCATCTGCACCTTTAATGCTATGTTTCAATTCCATCAAATTGACACTGGAGGATAAATTCACCCCAACCATCAGACTATTATTTGCTGTTTGATTTGAATTATTAAATCCATAACCAGCATTAGCCGTCAAATCAGGCAGATAAGTTCTTTTTATATAGGCTAAAGATTGTTCCATTGCATGTTTTGTAGAGATTAGCACATTCAAATCAGGACTGTTTTCGTAAGCAATTTCAACTGCTTCATCTAAAGGAAAATTGAACGTTTGAGGCTCAAAAACTTCATTTTTTTCACCTTTATTTTGATAAGCATAATCATTTTGATATGTAAAAGTTTGAGTATCTTTGATTTTGTAATCCGGTTGATTATCAAGATACATTGCATTATTCAAATCTATTTTTGCATTTTTATAATCATTTTCAGCTTCAATATAGCGAACTTTAGCTTCACTAAGATTCAAACCTGCAGTTGTTTTATCCACTTCTTTTTTAGATGTAGCAAGTTTTAAAAATTTTTCATTAATTTCCAGATTGTTTTTTGCAACTTGTAACAAGGCTTGCGATTTCAATAGGGCATAATATTTTGCCTTAACATCAAAAAGGGTTGAACATAAACTGTCCATAAATTCATACTCAGCACCAATTTTGTAAAACTCTTCCATCTTGATATAAGCGGTAGTTTTGCCAAAATTCCAAACCAACTTATTTATTGAAACCCCGACAGACGGTAACTCTCTATAGTGAGAATTATAATAAATATTATCAGAATTGTTCTCATTATAAAAACCTGCATTAAGATTTATCACAGGAAAATACTGAGATTTTGCTATTCCTAAGTTACTTTTTGCAATATCAAGATTATATTTTTGGCGTCTGATTTTAGGACTGTTTTTGAAAGCTGAAGCAACACAATCCAATATAGACAGTGTTACTCCGTCCTTAATTTCGACCGGTTTAAATAATTCATCATCTTCCACAGCCTGAGCCTTTAAATTCCCGACAGAGAGAAAAAAGACAACAGTAACCATTGAAAGGCAAATAATCTTTCTAATGCTCATATATCTATTATACAACATGTGTCAAGAGGCAAAAATCATTTCAAATGGGCTTTGTTCTTTTGCATAAACAATTTCGACATTATTGCCGATTATTTCTTCAAACACCGGAAGAATTAAAATTTCTGATTCAAAATGCCCAATATCATAAACCATAATCTCACTATCAAGCGCCGTATGGAATTTCAAATCTCCGGTAACAAGACAATCAGCACCTAAATCTTTTGCCTCATTGATAAATTCCGAACCGCTACCGGCACAAAAAGCTATTCGACTTAACTTTTCCACATGCCTGTTATTTACAAGACGGGCATTCGGAGAAATCTCAGATAAAACCTTTGAAAATTCTGCAATATCAATTCCGTTATCAAATTCCACAAATCTCAAAAACTCATGTTCTATATCAATTTTTTTATCTTTTAATTTCAATGTTTTGATTATTGTGTCGGTTGTACCGCCATTTGCTTTGTCCATATTAGTATGCGCACAATACATATTAATTTGTGGCACAAAATCTTTCACCAATGGAGCTTTGCAAGGAACATAAAACATCGGGTGGTGAGAAACTATCATATCACAGTTTTGAGTCAATGCTTGTTGAACAATTTCAATTGTTGGTGTTAGACAAAGCATGATTTTAGAAACCTCATCATGTCCAATTTTATCAACAATCCACCCGGAAGAGTCCCAACTCTCAGCACTTTCAAGCGGTGCAAACTTTTCTATTCTATTTGTAATTTCGTATTTATTCATAATTATTAAAGATTTCTAACGACTGCAATTATACTCAACATTTTCCTTGCAATTGTTGTTTTTAGATCTTTCGTCAAACTATAGATAGTACCATTATCCTCAAGAAGTTGGATTTCATTTTCATCAGAAGAGAAACCAATATCTTTTTTAGAAATATCATTTGCAGCCAAAAAGTCGCAACCCTTTTTCTTTATTTTAGCTTTCGCATTATCAATTAAATTTTCACTTTCGGCGCAGAACCCGACAATAATCGGTTTATGTTCTGAATTGGCTTTTCTATTGCACAATTCTTGTAGAATATCCGGATTTTTTACAAGTTCAAGCGTCAAGGTGTCATCTGTTCCTTTTTTCATTTTTTGTTCAGAATAATTTTTAACTCGATAATCCGCAACAGCTGCAGCCATAACGATGATATCAGATGTTTCAAATTCATCATTAACAGCCTTTTGCATATCAAGAGCAGATTTAACTTTAACGATTTTATACGGAGCATCGACATCTTTTGTAGTAATTAAAACAACTTCTGCACCCATCAATTTTGCAACATCAGCAATAGCTTTTCCCATTTTACCGGAAGAATAGTTTGAGATATAGCGAACCGGATCAATGTCTTCAATCGTTCCACCGGAAGTTATTACGACTTTTCGTCCCTTTAATTTCTGCGAACATTCAAGCACATCTTCTACCGCTTTATAAATCGTATCTAACGAACATAAACGACCTTTTCCGTTATATCCGCAAGCCAAAAATCCAATATCAGTATCAAGAATTTCAACTCCACGATTACGTAAAATTGAAAGATTTTCTTGAACAGCAGAATTGTTCCACATATTGCAATTCATGGCAGGTGCAATAATCATTTTCTTTGAATATGCACACGCAATCGACGTCAAAAGATTGTCTGCAATTCCATGAGCAATTTTTCCAATTGTATTTGCAGAAGCCGGAGCAATCAACATAACATCAGCTTCATCTGCTAAAGAAATATGTTCGGGTTTCCAATTTTTGACATTGAATTCATCAACATAAACCTCATTTTGGCTAAGATTTTGCAAAGTTAATTTTGTCACAAAATTCATAGCATTAGGAGTACAAACGACTTTAACATTTGCACCTGCTTTTTTAAATTTGCGGATTAATTCACATATTTTGAATGCTGCAATTCCACCCGTAACACCGATTAAAATATTTTTATTTTCCATCATTTTACTAAACCTCACAAATACCCCGGATTCTGTATGGGGAACCATCAAGACATTATGCTAATTCGCTTCTTGCAATATTTTCAATCTCAGAAACAGCACGTTCTAAATCATCATTTACAACTATATAATCATACTGCTTAGAACGTTCTAATTCAATTTTTACTAAATCCAAACGTTTTTTAATTGTTTCTTCGTCCTCAGTATGACGACCTCTCAGGCGATGTTCCAATTCTTCAACACTAGGGGGGGCAATGAATATCAATACGGCTTCCGGCATTTTCTTCTTAACTTGCAAAGCCCCTTGAGTTTCAATCTCAAGAATAATATTCAAACCCTCTGCAAACTTTTGAGTAATATATTTTTGCTTTGTTCCGTAATAATTACCGGCAAATTGAGCATACTCTAAAAACTTATCTTTTTTTATACAGTCTTGAAATTCTTCAACCGACATAAAAAAATAATTAATTCCATCAACTTCTCCAGGGCGGGGTTTTCTTGTGGTACAAGAAACGGACAACATGAAATCCTCAGTGTTTCTTGCCATAAATTCCTTTAATACAGTGCCTTTCCCGACACCAGAACAACCGGATATTACAAATAATTTTTTATTCATAGATTGATTATACAATGAAAAAAGAAAAATCAACCAAAAATTTTTCAAATATTTTATATGACAAGATTTACAACCGTCTTTGCATCATATTGACTAAGAATTCTCGCCATTTTTTGTTCAGCAGCCTTATCTGCCATCAAATAACATTCTCCACTCCAAGGAAAGAATACCGCACCAAATCTTTTGTTCTGAAATGATGTACGATTACGAATTACCTGCCCTGCAGTCATTTTGGCTTCCATTGTATTGTCGCAAAATACAATTTGCTTCCCTATAAAGTCAAAACCCGTTTTTTTTAGAGTATTAACAGCATCTTTTACACATGTCATACTGTTACTTGATAGTCTTACACCGGTGAAATTTTGTTTACTGTTATATGAATTTATTTGCATCTATAATTCTTCCTTAGACTTGCAAATAAAAAACCGACAAACAAAATTTTTTGCCGGTTTCTTAATTTTTGTAAATTCAAAATTACTTATTTCCACTTGTTCAAAAGTTTCAATGCAGATTTTACAACATTTTCTTTCCCTCGAACCTTATAATACTTTTTATCATTCGCATTGATTATGCAGAAACCTTTATCGCAAGTTTTGTACAACCAAGCCGTAATACAAGTGTCTTTACCAAGTTCACAACTGGCAGTAATACCTTGAACAGTTGAATCATTTTTTATATCTTCTTTTGTTGTTAAAACGTTACCTGATGCGTCTTTCACCTCATACAAATCCGGATACAACATAAATTTATCAGCTAAAACATCTTTATATTTTTCAAAAGAATCTTCAATATATTCTTTATTTTTAACAGAAATATCTGTCTGCGGTTTTATCCAGTAGATAATATATTTACCTGTTGTCAAAAAGTTTGAATACTTGTCAGAAGTTCTTGTATCATCATAAACCTCTTGCGGAATAGTCAATTCTTTTGAAGCCCACAATGAATAACTTGGAATTATATCTTCAACAGAAGCATTCGTTTTCTTTGAAATTATAAATCCGGAAACGATTCCCAAAACTAAAACTAAAACACTTGCAAGAGAAATCCACCATTTTACCCAAGCTCTTTGAGCCTTATGGAAATCTTCCTCATTTTTATAAATCACTTCTTCCCAAGCCCATTGGTTACCTTTTGCTCCAGCCCACAAAGCCATAACAAAAGCTGCAATAAAGCCATACGGAATAAATATCAAAGGTAGAATTACAAGCAATGACCACTTTTTATACTTGATACCCCAAATCCAATTGAACAAAAACGCACCCCAATTGTACTTGTGCGCAATTGAGTCCGGCGCCTCTTCCCCTGTACCGGAATTGTTGTCCATCGGAATAAGAAAAATTTTTGGAGTTTCTTTTTTCTTAACAGTAACTTTGTCAAAAAAATCATCTAAAGTTACTTCATTCGGGTCATGATAATCTTCTTGATTTGGCAAGCCACTCGCCTCTTTTGGCTCAAAATTCTTAACGTTTTCGCTATCCATAATTCATTCCCTCTTTTTTATATTATAATATCTATTTCCAAATCTCGCAATATTTATAATCTTGATTTTTAAAAATGTTTATGATATTCTTCTGTCCGTAAGCATTAAAATAGGAAAAACATTGACATGTTATCTTTATTACGACGTAGCAGATATAACTTTTTAGAGGCTTGTTTTTAGAACAGGATATTTGCAGTCGTCAAAATAAAGTTTTAGAAGCAGGTTCTTTGAAAAGAAGCCTGTTTTTTTGTTACAAAAGGTAAAAAATAATTGTAAAAATGGCAATTATTCGAATTTAGAAAAGTTAAAGAAAAAGTGAAGGTTAGAAGTAATATGAAACATAAAAATATTCGACGAAACTCAACTATAAAAGCGAATGCTCCAATCGTGAAATTAATGAATTTAATTTGGGGCTTGTAATACACAAGTTGAGGCAGAAAAGTGTAAAAATTTACCTCACTTTTCTGTAAGAGGAATAAGAAAAAATGATACCAAAAATAACAGCAAGTACAGTTTACTCCAAATTGGGAGACAATAGTTCTCTAGTTCCATTAGCAATCAAAGATATTGCTAACAGTTGCGGTTTAACAGCAGCTTCATATATGTCAGGGGACAACGCAGAGGGAAAAGACAGATTTATAGATGAATTCGGCACACAAGCTATTTGGCTTTGGGGAATTCCGGTTTATAAAAAACTTTTGGACATAGCTTTATTCAAACAAGCAAAACTAGATCCGGAAGTTGATGCCAGAATTCTTAAAAACAAAGATATTTTACAAGCAGCTAAAGAAATGGCTCCGACAGAATCTATCAAAAATAGCCTTAAAGCAGTTGCAGAAAATCAAAGCAAATTCAAAGCTCTTACAGTTGCTAAGTTTGCCGCTTCTACAATTTTGACAGCAGGAACATATTTAGGTTTAACAAAATTCAGACACAATTACACTGAATCAAAAATCAAAAAAGATTACTTCGAAAAGATGAAAAAGCAACAAATGAACGGCTATAACACAGAAAATATTCCGTTCTCATCAGCATTTTCGCATGTTCACAAACAAAATAAAAACAGTAAGAACGTAGCATTCACGGGCGGAGTTCAAGATTTCATCTTTGATCCGGTGAAAAACTTAATGCTCGTAGATGGCGCAATCACAGGTGAAAGATTAACCCATGCTAAAAATCCGCAAGACTTCTTGGGTTACGTAATCAAAGAGGGCTTCTTCTGGGCATTTATGTACTTTGCAGGACCTACATTATCTAAAGCATTAGAAAAATTTGCAGACCAAAAAGGTAAATCAATTGACCTTGATTCAAGAGTAATCTTTGGCAAAGACTTAGAAAAAGCATTTAACGGAAAAGACTCCGGAATTATGCCAAAACAAATTCAAGAATTCAAAAAGGCAGCAAAATCAGATATTGAATTATACAAATTCGCAGTAAAACCTGAAAACAAAAACTTAATCATTAAAATGGCTAAAGATTCCGGCATAATAACTCTTGCTGATGGTTCAGAACTTGTTGATACAAGAAAATACATTGATTTGAAAGAATTGAGAGGAATTTGTGACAAAGCAGAAAAATTATTCACTCAATACAAAAAATCAGAACAACCACTAGACGAATTCTTGAAATCAGTAAGAAGCTTGAAAAAAGCATCAATCCTTAAAAACATTGGTGCATGTATCGGAGCATTAGGCATCATCGCACCGGCAATTATGCTAGGTTTGAGAAAACTTAATCCTGATTATCAAGTAAGAAAAGATATTGAAAAGAAATTAGCTAACCAACAGGCTTAATCCTAAAAAAGCTTGACAAATTTGTACAATGCCGATAAAATGATAATAGTTATCAATTTGAGTTAAACAGATGAATTATTCAAAACAGCGAGAAATTATACTAGATACGTTGAGCAAAAACGCAATCCACCCAACAGCAGAAGCACTGTTGGAATTTCTCAAACGAGATGATTCAAATGTAGGAATGACAACTCTTTACCGAAACTTGAACCAGCTTGCAGATGCAGGATTGATAAAAAAAATTGACGGTTTAGAGCCATCAGCTCATTTTGATCACAATACTTTTGAGCATTATCATTTTATATGTGAAAAGTGCAAAAAGGTATATGATATCCCGTCTTCTGTAGCACCGGACTTGGTGAAAAACACAACAGAAGCAACAGGATTTGATATAACAAGCCATGATATAGTATTTCATGGTATTTGCAGTGAATGTAAAAGAAAGGACATTGATTAATTATGGAAAAATGGGTATGTACAGTTTGCGGTTACGTTTATGATCCGGCAGAAAATGACGGAGTAAAATTTGAAGATTTACCGGAAGATTATGTTTGTCCATTATGTGGTGTTGGTAAAGACCAATTCGAAAAAGAAGCATAATTTTTAAATAAGATAAAATGAATGGCGGATTGACTAAATTGTCAATCCGCCACTTTTTATAACTAATCACTTATAGACCTAATCACCTACACACAAGACCGGATTGCTGCTGGTGAGCTTGTAGCTGCCGCCCGCGTAGCCATCGTTGAAGCCCACGCCGTACGCCCAGCGAGCGTTGCCCTCTGAAGACGACCAGAACCAGCCAGAAGTAGGTAAGCCCAAGCTGGAATCTTTTTCACCTGCTTGATATAAGCTTTGAAGTTTTGATTTATCCGGTAGGCTCATTCCAAGTTCATCGCATGCTTTCTTTGCTCCTGCCCAATAGTTATCATCAGAACTATAATCTGCTCTGTTCCACCTAGGATCCCATTTCTTCATATCATCTGTTCCTGCCTTTATTGGGCTATATGATGGTAATACATAAACACAACCGATTCCTTTTATTTCATTTCCGGCACAACCTTTTGAAAATCTTGCAACTTTGAAACTACGGATATCGTATTGTTTACCGTTTCTTGCTTCACTGTTTGGTCCTTTAAAACCATTTACGTCCATTACAAAGTCTATTGAATCTGTTACACTTGTTGTATATGCAAATTTCTTTGTTCTTCCAAAACCGATTGGTAAATCTGCAAAGCTAGGAGTTACTGTATCTCCATCTCCGATTATTCCTGCATTTGGATTGTAGGTTAATATTAGTGTTGCGCCATCAGCTAAGATAATTCCAACGTTATTACTTTTGTTATCTTTTAAATTTAAATTCTTTCCTGTTTTTGCTTTTGATACATCAAATGTTTTTCCATCAGATGTAGTTACTGTTTTTGTCGGCCAACAATCTGCAATATGATCTGCATCACATCGCGTACTTATTTTTATATATTTTGAGAATTCATCTACAAATTCATCTGTACTATTATATGTTCTTTCAAGACCACCATCTGCTCTCATCAAGTCCATTGATTTTGTAATCTTTTGAGCTAAATTGGCTTGTGCTTCTGAATTACTGCGTTCTGCTATGTTTTTTAATAATGTTGGCATTGTTAATGCTGCTACTACTCCGATTACTCCAAGAGT